>JAABUS010000097.1_pt1 | contig 204002 bp, 143 predicted proteins | sample 5560161 | NCBI WGS metagenome assembly JAABUS01 (sample SAMN10711885, study PRJNA513376) | rock metagenome | isolation source: Antarctica rocks | place: Antarctica: Victoria Land, Trio Nunatak nord | collected 2016-01-04 | reverse complement strand
TCAATCGAGCTAGTACTAGGGACGTAATAAATTATCAAAATTAGGATTTTTCGATTCTATAAATAAATTCGCGTCTATAAGCGCCAATCTATTAATAAAATCGAGAAATTTCATTTTCGTTAATTTATTACGTCCCTAGTACTAGCTCGATTGAGCTAAAAATTTCGAACTAAGTATAAAACAATACTAATTTATATAAATAATTTTAATTTCCTAATTAGGTTAGCGCGAGTAGAAACGAGCAGAAATGTCGATGTCGTCTCTATAGAGAACCGATAGCAGGATTAGCTTATACAAAACGTCTTCTCTAGAATTGCCAATATACTTGCATAATACATAAAAAGTTCTCTTTTCTTATTATTAACACAACGCAATATGTTTTTCTTATTGTTTTTGCACGAATATGTTACGTAATACATTTGTAAACATATTTGAGAAAATCTCGACAAAAACAATTCTAACGTTGATTGCGCATGTGTTCAAAATTTTGTTGTTTTTGTTAGTTTTTATGTTTGATGCTAACACAACAATATAATATTAACTTTTGTATTATATATAGACTTTGTTCGACGCTTGATTTTCAATTAAACTAGCAACAACACACAAAAAATTAATTAATCTATATTGTTGTAATGTTGATATAATACTTATTTGTGCATATTGTAGAAATTTTAGCTTTGTAACTCGAAGTTGTATGTAAACGCACCAAAATAACGCGATTTGACCTTAAAAACAGGATTTTGGGCTCAGACGTATCGCTGGAAGGCTGCTTGTCAATCGCCAACCCAAAGGGGCTTGGCGCGACACGTCTAAGAACTGAGGCAAGTGAATGACACCAGGTGCAGATTGATGACGTCAGCATAGGATTGTTGACCCCCAAATCCTCCTGATAGCCTCAACGGGTCTGATTGGCTATACTCACGCTATCGCTTATAGCACGCTAGATACCTGTTCTGCTTGGCACGGTTACTCCCGTCCACAAGCGCGCGCCGTCTCATATAGAACAATTTTAGAATACCTCGGGAAATTGCATCTTTTTAATTCACTACCCACCCTGAACTTAGACTGCGCAGCAGCAAAGGCCCGAGCAAGACACACTTTCACATATTGTGGATGCTTAGAATACATTCATTCAGCTGAGCTTATGCAGTGCGCTAAGAGAGCAGTCGATACAGTTATGTGCGATTCACGGAAGATGGCGCTCTTAGGAAAGATGATCGCGCACGCATAGCCTGATGTCGTAGCTGCGGAATTCTGGCTTCTACAATATTTCGCGCTACCTAATCACAATCTTCATGCCTACCCATCTATCACGTGCACCGCTGATTCCTGGTTTGGTCCGCTTACGACTTGTGGAGCACTCGTCGAAGCTGTCTCCCAAGCGTTGCCTTGCAACCCTGAGTAAGCAGTGTAGGTTGCGATTATGTTGTAGATGCTTGGCCATCGCAATTGAACCATCGGTTTGCACCTTTGTCCGTACATTGGCATTGAAGCGTTCTCGATCTGACTTCTCTCGAAATGGCCTCACCGCTCGACCTCTGCCGCCACCCTCTCGTTACCGTTATCCTGCCTACACTGGCCATCCTTCTTGCCACGTTCCTGAACTCAACGTCCCTTTTTCCCTTTGGATTACTGCCAAGGATTTTCGACGCTTCGAGTCCGATTGTCCGCAATGCACGCACTGGAGTTTCCTATCACGGCACATCTTCAAAAGGCGTTCAGCAATTCCAGAACCTCTTTTACGCAGAGGATACATCAGGATCGAACCGCTTCGCCCCTCCTGTCCCTTACATTCCTCCACCTGGCACAATTGTAGAGGCTACTGCTCCTGGCGCATGGTGTCCTCAAGGTTTGGGGGGACCTCCATTACCATGGACGAGTCCCATAACGAACGTGAGCGAGAATTGTCTGAGCCTGAGGATTGCACGGCCATCAAATATTGATACGTCAGCGAGATTACCAGTTCTAGTGTGGATACATGGCGGTACAGAAATCACATGGTCATAGAGAACTTCGGCGGTCGCTGATCGTTGCCCCAGGCGGTGATGCCCTCGGAAGTGCGTCTGACCAGCTTTATCAGCCAGAGGGTCTGGTACGACAGGCAAAATCGAATGGTCAGCCAGTGATCTTTGTTGGTATCAACTACAGGTTGGGAAGTATGCTGCGTTACTTCCACCAAAACTCTCTTTATGATTGTTAATCTCGGGACATAGTGTTCGGTTTCGCTACCAATAAAGCACTGATAGCTGCGAAACAAGCCAACAATGGCCTGCGAGACCAGCGTGCTGCATTCGATTGTAAGTGTATGAACGTCCGAGACATCGTTATGGGCGCAAACAAATGTTCGGCATTTAGGGGTTCGCAACAATATTGAAGCCTTTGGTGGAGATCCTGGCAATGTCGTCGCCATCGGTCAAAGCGTGGGCAGTAGCTCCATTGCTCTGCATTTACTCTCCTACTCAGGGACACGGGGAGTACCCTTCCAGAAAGCAATGTAAGATTTCGCCATCGTTTCCTATCAGAAAGAGTACCTAACAGTTCTTAAAGCATGATGTCGGGGGCATCTGGAACGAATTTCAATATCATGAGTGACTTCGTAGCGAGTAATACCGCCACCGTGACGAGGTCTGTCGGTTGCACCGATGACCCAGACTCGCAAGCCGCACTGGACTGCTTACGACACACTCCGCTCGAGACTTTGATGGATGTCTCTGTGAACCTTTCCCGTCAGCTGAGACCACCGTTTGGGGAGCTTTCGTTTTATCCCAGCTACGATGGCGACTACATTCCCAACCGCCCGTCTGTGTTGCTTCGAAAAGGTTCCTTTGTGAAAGGTCAGCTCTTCCCTTCATCACATATGACGTAGATACTGAACATGCATAGGGATACCCATCATAGCATCTTGGGTTGCCAATGATGGTGCTTGGTACGCTCCACCATCTCTTAACGACGATGCATCCGTGCTCGCGACCTTTCAAACCTACATCCTCGGCCTTTCCAAATCGTCTCTACAACGGATCCTTACGCTCTACCCCCTCTCGGACTTTGAGCCCCTCGTTCGCCCCGGTGAGGTTGCAACAGCACAGTATTACCGCTCCGCGCAAATCAACCGCGACATCTGGTTCACCTGTCCAGTCATCGACTTCACCTGGCGATACACTCGACACGGCGCTCCGAACATCCGCCTCTACGAAATGAACCAGACCAAATTCGGCCCAATCCTGGAAAGCATGGGTGTTCCCCAATGGCGTGTCTGCCACCTCTCCGATATCCCCTACATGCTGAACGAAGATGTCGCTGCCGGCAGTGATAACAGTGCCGCTCAACGGGAGCTTTCGGCCTTGCTAAGTGGCGGCGCTGCTGCTTTCGCTCACACCGGTAATCCGACCGAGTCTGAGGGACGGGTTTTCAAGGATTGGCCCCTTGCGTATCCTGACCGACGGAAGCAGGTGCTTGCCAAAGAGTACCCAGAGAGGTTGAGTATCTACGTCGTTGGAGGTCCGGGAGGAAGCGGACCAGCAAACATTACACTTGAAGGTGCGGGCGGGGCAGCTGAGGAGCGTGATCGAGCTCTGGCGGGGGAGAAGTTGATAGAGCGATGCAACTTCATCAATTCGATTCAAGAGGAGATCGACGTATGAAATTTGTGTGTGATATCGATGCTCTCTGCATTCTTCTTGAAACGTACGTAGTACAGAAGAGAATCGACGAACACGCTCGATGTCAGATTCCCGGCTACAGAAATAGGGAGCCCCACGCTCGTGAACATCCTTCCTGGATAGCCGCCTACGGCATCTCTTCACTCCGAGTCTTCCTCGTCCATGCACACCGGCTCTGGTGGTATGTATGCCCTTTCCCTATCTATTGCACGAGTACGAACACCTCCATCTTCGGACTCGGCTTCGACGACCTCGGGTTGATCGTAGGATCCGGGCTCTTCACAGCTACTTCCAAGGACTTTCCTCTTGCCTTTGTCGTAGCCAGCAAGTTTCGCTAGGAAATCTTTCTTGTCTGTCAATACGGACTGTTTAGCATAGCATCAAAGACAGGGGGGCGAAGGTTTGTGGCAGATCCGAAGCTGATAAGCGCAGCAGCCCTCAGGGGAGACTCACGCTCGGCTAGCGCGTCGTCGTTTTCCGCCGTCCCACCCACTGTAGTCGCGAGGTCAGTATGGCCACGTTGTAGATCCGTTGACCGATAGACCTACCACCACGCACAGCCGCCCACTCCTCCTGCAAAAAATCCTCAGAGCTCCAGTCTCGGCACCATTCGTCGACCTCCACCCTATGGCGGCGGTGTTCCCCCGTCAGCTCGTACGTGCGCTTGACGCCATCCTGGCGCCTACAAGCAACGATGAAATTCAGCGCTTGCTGAACGCCGAGTTTCCAGGACCAGGCGGCGCGGTCGGATTCCTTGCTTTTGGCGTATGCCTTGTGGGATAGGAGATCGCGCAGCCAGGGGACCATGCGGTCTGGTACCCCTCCGTTGTTCTCCAGTCGGAGGGTCGCATGCAGGAAGTCGCGCCATGCCGCGAGCTTTCCTTTCTCGGTGGCCATGAAGCCTTCGCTGAAGGGCTTGTTCTTGGCCTCGAGGTGTTCGATGATCCCTCCCATCTCCTCGGCTTCATTCTCACGCCACACTTCCTTGTCTGTTTTGGCCATTGTGGCCCATTCGTCCGCCTCCCATTCAGTGTCGAGACCTTCCTTGACCCGTTCGCGGGACAGGAGCTCTACTGCCTTCCGGCGCGCCATATCGTGTTCGTAGCGGGCGTCGTCGTCCGTCATCGTCTCAGCGCGACGCTTGAACAGTTTGCGGCACTCGACGAAGAGTCGTTTCGGGATAATCTTGGGCCAGCGGTTGAGGAACTGGACTTCGCATGCGCGTCTCTGCTCGTCGAGGGACATCCCTGCTCTGCGTGCTTCGTAGCTGGGCTTCGCGCCTTTGCGTCGAGACGTTCTTCTGGCGGCGCGCTTGGACATGTTGTTACGCCCAGTAGGCCGTAGGTTTACTGACTCGTTGGTACGACTTGCGGACTCCATGTCTTGATCGTGTTGGGAGTGAAGGGGTTTGTGCGCTGGAGCGATGCACTTTCATTACATCCGAGGCATGACATGCATGTAACCTGGTACGAGTGTTGACACAAAGGCGTTATGACGTACGATCAGTCCAAGCAAAGCCCAACGGTAACACGGCATTACGTCCTATCGTCAAAGACGAGGACCTCCAGTAATGTAACGAACCTCTTACCCTAGAAATAATCAGAAAGATATACACATGCTTATTACACCAGGCGGAACCGATATATTCTCATATAATGCTAAGCTAAAGGAGAAGATTCGTTCAAGCTGCAACTTTGCCACACATTCTTCAACTGGTAGAAAGTCCGTGAGACGTAAGTCTATCGGAGACACTTACAATATACGCTGGCAAGAGGTGGTGTACCGATTCCTAAACTTCTTTGATTGAACTTTGATTTCAGCAGTGATGAATCAAGTTACCAAAAGCAAGGTGTGGCAGGAAGAGGGACTTCTTGCTCGATTTGAGCACTAATATGGTGGCCCGAGAAATCTGTCTGGGGAGAATTGAGTGGTCGCTCACCCAGTCTGGCCTCTAAAAGGTGCACCCTGTAAGGTCGTGAAATATTGCATCAGCAGTAACCTACAGTCAGTAGAGACAGCGTCATTGCTAAGGCAGAGGATATGGTAGCAACGTGCTCCCAAACGAAACCGTTGTCAACGATTTCTCCAATTGCGCGGACAACATATGAAGATTAGAGTACTACTATACTTAGACAGCTCCTATAAGGTGATTCGAGCATCTTATCTCAAGGGTTATCAAGATCATACCTAGTTGCGCGGACCAAGCGAAACACCCACTCGGTCGAACAGATGTGAGACGTTAGAAACAAGGCACCGATGGTGAGCTGTCGGCTCAGGAAGTACCGCAAGCTAAAAGTACTGAGACAGTCGAGTGTTCCAACTCAAAATATGTCAGTCTTGGGCGCGGGGGGACGGTAGCACCACCCTTAGGCCTCTGATATTTCTACCCAACGTGATCGCATTGCTGGGCAGGTTATTGTGGCTAGCAGCGAGCTTGGCGACGATTTCTTTCAACGAATATATCTGAAACCAAAGATTTGGTTCCTAAGCAAATCCCGACACTGGTCAAGTGGTAAACGTCCGAGCAGGTCCGCACTTTTCAATTTTAACCTTACTGCTTGTTGCTTTCCATGTGATCCACAGTACTGTGAGAGCGAGTTGTCCTGTCGCAGACACAATCTTAACAGCGGGGCAGAAGACATCTTCTGGTGATGTAGCATTTGGTTTAGGTGAACGATCTTTGAATTACTTGATTGGAAGATCTTCCAATTGGCCGCTAAGCGAGAAGTTAATACTCAAGTTGAATTATGCTGGGACTGGTCCTCGTACATCACACTTGCGCGCATCAACATATAATCATTCCAGCGAGCAGGCTGATATTTCGCAGGCCGGTTCTTGTCCAAGCAAGCTGGCAAACACTCCACATAGTCGGCCCTTCTGGCGAGACGAAGTACGGTATCGAGTATCTCGCTCTCGTCATGTGGTCATCGCCGGTGAAGCGATCCTGTTTCGGCGGCAATGTCACACGATGCAAAGTCGACTTCAGCGTATCTAGAGCGCACGTTAATCAGCCACGGAGAAGGAAAGCGGACATGTACGCATGACCTACCATTACTCCATCGCTGGAGGAGGTCACCAACATTCATCACGATCGCGTCTTTGAGTGGCGGAGCGGCAATAAAGCTACCCTACCTGAAGACCCCCACAGTCGTGAGTCGTCCTGAAAGAGCATCGTGATGGAGCCCCAATCACGATGAGCCGGCATCCTAGCGATGGACCCGTTCTTAAGATTTGCCGCAGGCACAGGAGGATAATGTAGGAGCCTGAGCTGGTTGTTGTTGCCGGAATGCAAGCGTGTAAAGAAATCTTCATCGTCCATCCCAATACCGATCGCAATAGCCCGAAGCAGCATGTTGGCGACCGAGTCCATCTCCCAGTAGGAGCTGGTCATATAGCTGCGGAAGCCCGGTAGGAATTCATCAGGCAACCAAACGTTTGGCTGATCATGGTTGTGCTCGCTTCCGATCTCATAGCTTTCCTGTACGGCGTTAGCCCATAGACTATACTTCAAGCTACTTGAACCGTACTTTGACGTCCGTGATCGCCCTCAGCTTTTTTGCAAGATCAGCGTCCTCTTCATCGCCATAAAGCTGGGACACCTTCTCAAGTCCAGGCCATGAATAGCCGCGATGAACGGCACTGCCGTCAGGATGAGGAGCCAACATCTTCTGGTTCCTGTCTAGATCGAATAGCTTCTTGGTCCAAGAGAAGGTCTCCGCGATCTTGCTCGAGGGGATGCCGTGATTGACTATATACACGAACCCAACAGAACGGCACGCATCGGTAGGCTGGGTGGCAATGCCTTTTCTCTGTTCCTTGCCACCGTTCACCCAACCGGCGAAGTCGACGATGGCGATACAAGCATCTTCAACAGCCTTTTGGCTGGAAGTTCGATCCATTTCGTGATTGCAACATCTCTAAGAAACACGGGCTTGTGGCTCCACTTATGTTTAGGGCATTCCCTAAGCAGCACGAACAGGATCCCCTCAAGCAGTAAGCAAGCTTACAAATCTAGTTCGAATTACGCTTCGACGATGCTGCGCACAATCTCTGGGATTGGTCGTCGAACATTATCGCGGACTTGCAGCGCAGTCGATACATGGTCACTCAATCGTGGAATATCATGTCTAGCTATGTTATTACTACTGAACGAGGGTGCAGGGATGATAGGAGCTGTTGAATGCATGTCATGTCTCCAAGAGAGCGACGTCGAATCAAGCTTTGGGCTGAGCGATGTGACCATATCTCCTATGGGCAAGTGCAGCCGTGCTGAATGGTAATACGAAGCCACTTGCACTATCTCATGGCAAAAGTCAGCTGCAATGTGTACCGCACGAAATTTACAAGTACGGAATGTATACAGCATAAGACCAAACACGGTGTTAACAAATCAAAAAAGGAAGCTGTACAGAGAAAGCCTGTGTCTTTGCGACCTCGTCGTCCCCGAAAGATGTCCTCCAAATAAGTCGTCCGGTTATTACTAGCGATTTCATTGGTGTTGCGGTGCGAATACATCATCAACAGCGTCCCTGGTCTTTTACGAGAGAATTCCTGTTTCCTCTTCTTCACCTTTGTCCCTCTATCTTCCCCGAACTGGTCCGGGTGTGGATCACCAATCACCATCCGCTTGTTCCAGGCCCTCCACCTGCATACTGTACCCCCTTACCCCCTTACCCCGCCAAGCCTGCCCTCGACAATTCCTGGACTGATGTACTCCTCAAAAGACTCGAGTGGACCTTCAGCAGCCCACTGAGAGGCCTCGACAGCCATGTCCTTCCCAGGTCAGCAATACCAGGGAGGCCAGCAACACGGCGGCTATCCTCCCCAGCAACCAAACTATGGCCCGCCACCTCAACAGGGATATGGATTTCCTCAGCAAGGCTACGGACCACCTCCGCCAAATTACGGTCCCTCAGCACAGACTTATCAGCCTCAGCAGCAGTATCCGTCAGATCTCCCCCGTTAGAATCACCAGCTTTAGCTGACCGCAAGAAGACCTCAAGCTTACGGAGGCTACCCACCACCCCAACAATCACAACCTCCTCTTCAGCCCAACTATGGCCATGCGCAGGCTCCTCCACCTCCAAGACCATACAGTGGTGGTCAGAGTGGGTGGCAGCCACCCACCCAAGGTCAAGGGTACGGCCCTCCCCCGCCCGGCGGACCCTCTTACAATGGGCGACCCGGTATGGCACTCCGACATCCCTACAGTGTTTTGCATGTTCGCTCTACTGACTACATGCAGGCCTTCCAACTGTCAATCAGAACTCCTACATCGCTGGCAACGCTGCGGCGCCACCTCCTCCGCCTCAACAAGTGCAATCCTTTGGCAATGGCGCCCCTTCTGGCTACGGCTTTCAATACTCCGCGTGTACAGGGCGACGCAAGGCTCTGCTCGTCGGCATCAACTACTTCAATCAAAAGGGCCAGCTTCGCGGCTGTATCAACGATGTAAAGAATATGTCCGCATATCTGAATGGAAATTTCGGATACGCTCGCGAAGACATGGTTATCTTGACAGACGATCAGCAGAATGCGATGAGCCAGCCAACGAAACAGAACATCATACGCGCGATGCATTGGTTGGTCAAAGATGCGAAACCGAACGACTCGCTGTTCTTCCACTACAGTGGACACGGAGGACAGACTCCAGATCTCGATGGTGATGAGGATGATGGATACGACGAAGTCATCTACCCTGTAGACTTCCGTGTGGTGGGACACATTGTCGATGATGAAATGCATCGCATCATGGTGCAGTCGCTGCAACCTGGTGTTCGCTTAACGGCAATCTTCGATAGTTGCCATTCCGGATCGGCGCTGGATCTTCCATATATCTACTCCACACAGGGCACGCTCAAGGAGCCAAATCTGGCCAAGGAGGCAGGACAGGGCTTGCTGGGTCTTGTTTCCGCATACGCTCGTGGCGATATGTCGGGTATAGCGAGTACAGCAATGGGCTTCCTCAAGAAAGCGACACACGGCGAGCAGAGTTTTGAGAGAGCCAGGCAGACGAAGACGAGTCCCGCGGATGTGATCATGTGGAGCGGCTCAAAGGATACTCAGACCTCGTACGTTTCAGAATTTCTTCTGCTATTCGCACTCACTCCACCTTCCATCGTTGCCAGCGGAAAGTGACATAGTATATCGAGACATCGTTAACGCAATGACGTAACAGGCAAGATGCTCAAATTGCAGGCCAAGCCACGGGCGCCATGTCCTGGGCTTTCATCACCGCGCTGAAGAAGAATCCGCAGCAGAGCTACGTGCAACTACTAAACAGCATCCGCACCGAGCTAGAGAGTAAATACACCCAGAAACCGCAGTTGAGCTGCAGTCACCCATTAGGTAAGTCACCCTCCTACACATGTTGCATCTCGCAGAATGGATCTAACATCATCAATGCAGATACCAATCTGTTGTATGTGATGTAAGTCTCTAATTCGCAGTAAGGAGGAAAAGGGCGGGAAAAGCATGGAAAAGGGTACAGCAGCAAAGGGAGAACAATATCATGGAACAGTAATGGTAGCTTCCTTCGGGTCGAGCGTCTGGGAATGGCTGGCAAATGTATCCAGGTCTTTCTGCACTCCGCTCGTGGACCGATGACAAATTTTTAATGAGCTTAACTTCGTGACTTCGTTATATTGTGTTCGTATAGCCTCTTCAAGCTACGCGAGATCCATCGCATGATCGGAGGCCTGCGATTCTTTAGACGCGCGAACGATACTGATTTAAATGACGTGTCATCTCTTGCAGAGTCACATCTCGATGGCTTGGTGTCTTCATACCAACCACAGGCGTCTTTAAGCTCTCCTTCTTTCGCATGATCGTCTTCTTCCATATCGTGTAGATACACCACAATCAAGACACAATCCTCTTCTGAAAGTACCTCTGAGAGCTGGAATTCCATCTAGGGTTGCAGCAGGGTTGATGGTAAGCCAAGAGCTGAGGTACCTTAGGTAAAGTAAGGTACTTGATAGGCCGGACCCATCTCCCTAAGGTAACCACACTGAAGTCTCTCACCGACATGCCAAAACTTCTCTGAACGACTGCCATTACGACAACAGTCGTCCTACACAGCTCCGACCAAGCTTCTGTGGATGATGATTTCGACAAAGCTAGGTATTACCCCTGAATCACCCCGGCCGCCCACCGACACGGGATGTCTACTGTCCAATTGCAGACTTGGACAACCCAGGAAAAAGCTTGTATGGATGGAGCTCCACTTCGGAGGAACCCGACTATTTTTCCAGATCCAACAAGGTACCTTTGGGAATGCTTTTCATTTGTCGAGCTAGATCTCGAAGGTTGAGATTGTCTCGAGCGCCAAGACGTTCGCGAAGCACGGGAGCGCCAGGATGGAAGCGGCTGTTGCTCCCGAGGCCATCGCGGATGCCGAGGCTGGTCCCCGGGGAGTCTGACGTCATCGCTATTCCGCTACACCAACCACATTGCGACTTGAGCGCATGCGGTCTCTCATCAAGGCAGGTGACCTCGATCGCCCCCCTATCACCATTCCCCTGACTAGAACTGCAAGGGCCATTTCGGCGGCTGATGTTGTGCAGTGGGATGCTTCCGAAATCCCGAATCGCACATGCTGCACATGATAGGCGAGCATCGTTTCTTTGCCTCTGATGTGTATCCTCTTGCTTGTGCACTGCATCACCAATGAACTTCCTCCTCCCAGTTCTGCTATGTTGGCCGGCTTTACGACTTCAATAGTATAGCCTTCCTCTTGAGGTGCATTGTCCGAAATGGACCAACTACAAAACATCTCATTCTCCCGCCCTGTCTCCTTCTTACGCACCGCGCTCTCAACCGTCAAGATGCCGTCCCTCTACGCCTCTCTGCAGTCTATCTCTAGAATTGCCCTCGCACAACTGGCTTTCTCACCGCAAGTCGCCGTCCTTGGCGGATCGCCCCCTGTTTGCACCAACCCGCAGACCTCCTGCCAGAACACGGCAGCTGTCTCGGACACTTGCTGCTTCAACACCCCCGGCGGCCTGCTGCTCCAAACGCAGTTCTGGGACTACAACCCAGCCACTGGCCCCTCCGACAGTTGGACCGTGCACGGCCTTTGGCCCGATCATTGTGATGGCACCTACGACGCCAACTGCGATCCCTCGCGCGCATACACCGGCATCGCTCAGATTCTGCAAGCAGCAGGCGCGACGACTCTACTGTCGTACATGAACACGTACTGGAAAGACTATCAGGGCAACGACGAGAGCTTCTGGGAGCATGAATGGGCTAAACACGGAACGTGCATTAGCACCCTGAACACGAACTGTTACACCAATTACACACCACAGGAGGAGCTGGTGGACTACTTCAACAAGACGGTCGAGCTCTTTATGTCTTTGCCATCGTACCAGGTAAGCAGCTTTGGTTCCCAAAACCCCAAGTTACCCCAGATTCCTTCAAACACCGCTAACGACCACTTAATCCATGTAGTTCCTCTCTGCTGCTTCCATTCTTCCATCCCCAACCGTGACCTACAATTCCGCGGACATCCTCGCCGCTCTCAACGCTCCTCGCGGCGTTGATGTAGTGATCAGATGCCACAATACCAATGAGCTCGACGAGATCTGGTACTTTTACGATGTCCAAGGCTCCGTGCAAGCCGGATCCTTCATACCCGCCAATCCTGCTGGTTCGAGTTCCAACTGCCCTGCAACGGGGGTAAAGTACCTGCCTAAGGCTGGCAGTGGTGGCACTACGACCACGACTCCTCCTGCTACCGATACTACTACAATAGGTGGTGGTTCTACGACTACAACTACAGCTGGTACGAATCCTACCGAAACAAGTACACCAGGGGCACCATTTTCGGGAAAGGGGACGCTACAGGTGAGTTCTGGGGGCAACGCCCGCGGGTGTATAATTAGTTCGGGTACGTGGTATACCACGGGTACATGTGCGAAGTTCACCGCCACAGCATCAGGATCTGGGTTTACCCTGAGCTCAGGCAAAGGAAAATGCGGCATTGTGAACAACGTTCTGGCGTGTGGGTCTTCGGTATCGACTGCTACTGAGTTCGAGGTACGTTATCATCCCCACCTATTCACCGAGCTGGGATTGTTACTGACTCTTCATATCTAGTCGGACAACGGTAACCTCGCGTATGGCTCTACATCTACATTCTATACTGGCAGCGTCCCCACCGGAAGCACCCAAGCTAGAGTGTCGACGACTACGGATGGTGTATCATTGACCATTGCTTGGGCGGGCGCGTAACTCCCATCATTTGCCTTTCCTTAATAGGTCGTCCAATGGATGGTGTGTTGGATATATAGAAAACCTGGAGACACAAGCAAAGCCACACTCTACAAGCAGTAACCGCATCAATAAATATACTACACATTTAACTTCTCTTATATCCTCGTCTTGGGTGCCTTTGATAAGAGTCTGACAGTGATCCAAGCGCTTTTGCTTTCCTCTCCTGCAGATTCGACAATTACGATCTGATTGTCTGCCTCAGTAAGCTCAGGTTCTCATGACCGTGGATTATGGAGTATTCTACGTCCTGTTAGCAAGGCCCTCCAGTAATCTTGATCGGAAGAACCTCGGATCACCCTACAAAGCCACTGTACTAAGCTCAAAGTGGCAGTCAAGGACTATTTAGGAAGTCAACCTCTCCAACATAAATAGATCTTCCCATGTCTCTTCCGCTCGTATGTCAGTCGCTCTTCCTATATTTCTTACAACGTAGTGACGATTCTCCCGTAAAGTAACCTCTCATGTTCCGCTCCTGTCCATCTTTTCGATCCGGTAGCTTGTTATTACCAGACATAACAATTATGGTAGAGAAGATCTCTGGCCATAAGCTGGTCGAGACAGACCATTTAACATTACCCATGATCGCCGCTCTCTGGCTAGTCATCTAACACCATTGTCCATCGTGGCTCCCTTGACCTGATGCTTAGGGCACTCTAAGCAGGATTAGAGATACCACTCTTTATATATCCTTCGAATCCTTTAAAGATGATTACTCAAAAGGCATGATGGACTTCAAAAGACCTACAGTGGCCTTTCAGGATGCTTTCTCAAGATCACCCATACACATGTACTCCAAATGACGTGATTGGTGGGCTACGCGCTTGCCATACTTCTCACATCCTTTCCGCCTCGATTTTCTATTACAAGCTACTTCAAGAGCGCTATTGCTACTTCATCGTAGACTTACGTTCTCTTATGCATATAAGTCCCACTCCCCTCTAGAGTATATACATTCCCCCTTAAAATTTTCCAGCTCTAAGTCTAACCCGAACTCTAACCCGAACCCACAAAATCTTTATCCCTAACCACCACAAGAGATATATATAGATCATCTCTTATCTCTTCGTTGGGGAGTATTAAGCGACCTTATCATCGCCCCGCCAACTTATGCCAGAACCTTCCACGCCTATTTCAAGCTGCGTTTCGCCCACATCTTCTGTCGTCCACAACCTCCATACCCACACCAAAGAAGGCACAGCGCACTCACCTTACTGCCATCGCTGTGTCGCCATCACTCCACCGCATCCAACTTGCAGCCATCTTCTCATCATCCTCACATCAACAAAACTTGCAAATACTTACCTCCCGTCAATCATGGCGCAACGCACAACAATGCGGGTCAGCTTGGCTCAGCTGAGAACCATGCGCGACAACGTCCGCCAGCCCTCCCAGACCCCTTCTGCACCTGTCGCAGAGCCCACAGACACCATCTATTACATCACAGCGCACATCACATTCGCCAACAACGCAGGCTTCGTCTACCACGTCGCCTTCGGCCCCAACCGCTCCATCTCCACGACCATGGAAGCCCTTATCCACATCTTCCCACGGGTCGAAGGCTTCTTCGGGGGTCTGCCTGCGCCCGTCTCGATGAACGATCGCAACAACCATTTCCGCTGGACTGAGGCCAATGGCGATGAGGTGCTCGTCAAGGTGGAGCAGGAGAGGAACCCGGCCGTTTGTGCGAGCGGCCTGTGGCAGGAGCTCTTCGCTGTTATGCATAGGGTGACGGATTATGACTTCTACCCTATCACTGAGCACGCGGAGATTGTGGGGTAAGTGGGCCCGTGAATCTTTATTCCTTCCCAGCCCTCCATGAGCAATCCAGACCTTCCAAGAAATACCTCTCCTTCCCGCATCCATCTCGCCACTCGCAGCCTCACGCTGACTCCTCAATCCTCCACAGTACGTTCACAGCCAACGCCGACGCCAACGCAGCCGCCCTCAGGCTTTTCAGAAGCGATATCGAAGGACATGCCGTAGAGGGCGTGGCAGAGCATGTGAAAGACGATGGGACGCTGCTGTGTAAGGCCCAGAGCCCGGGTCAGAGCGGATGGCGCTGGACTGTGGAGGTCATGCGAGCTACTTGGCAGGAGGCTGTCCATTAGGGATGGCAAGGATATGGTGCGGTGGACTGATCGTCTGTCGATGCGTGCTGTTGTTATATAGTTGGTGGTTGCGGTATGGACGGCTGGGAGTATGGTCGTGAGCGGCGGGAGGAAGGAGGTATAGAATCAAAAGTGGGGGGGGAGAGACACAGAAAGAAAGCAGAAAAGAAGGTGGGAGCGGGAAAGGGCCTGATGAACGAAGAGCACACTCCCTCGTACGCATAACACTAGAATCGCAAACTCTACAGAATCGGACAGTCGGTAAAATCTGATTCGGTTGAAACACCGGGTGTAATCCCCCATTCATATTGCGCTCACCCCTGATCGAATCCCCTTTCGCAACTAACCCCATCGTTGGCACACCAATCCTATCACCGGACAGCCAGTTGACTTCCAATCCTATGACTCCCGACATGGAGACTCCGGCGCTTCTCTTGCTTGGTACTCGCAACGGTTGTTTGCACCGTAGCCATCGCATCCGCTGTGACGGGTCGTCGTTGAATCGACAGCAAGGCCAAAGAGTTAGCCAAGCGAAGTGGGTATGGATTCGATCGAGCTTACGCCAACAAGCACTCGTTGGGGACACCCCTCGAATGCACTGAGCCCTCAACGGTAACACGGATCGTGCTTTCAGGAAGGATATCAAGACGCATCGTCTTCGAGTGCGACAACTCACGGGCCCACGGGAAGGGAGGCACAAGCCGATACGGTGAGGGGCCTGCTTTCCAAGTTCCTGCGATCTTATCCGAGATGTCGACGTCGCTGGCTCACCGGAATTGTGGTATGAAGTAGCTGTTGTTGGTGGGTCTAGGGAGGGAGTCGTAGAGGCTGGCTATGGTGTTGGATGAGAGATATCGAGAAAAGGCGATGCAGCATGAATCTGTCAGGTACCGCGGTACCGAAGTCTTAGCCAGAGTTCGTTAACACTTGGTTCACCATACGCTCGGGGATGAGAGCGCAGCTCTATGGTATGCTTGCTCGAGGGTTTGGCTCGGATGTCACAGTGCGAGAGGAGGGAGGAGAATGAGTAGTATGTCCTCAATCAGTCCTATGATATGGCTGCTACTCTATCGAGTAGAGTCTCCTAATCCGACTACGGTGTGATGGTTCTTGGCTGGCACTGACGGGGGAGCATTCTGCAAGTATCAGCTTGATTCATAGGATGTGTACATGTTGATGCGTGTCGATGTGGTGCAGCAGCAGGAGCTGCGAGAGATCAAGATGTGGATCGAGGAAGCGTGACACGGATCATACATGCTTGAAAAGAGTGTTTGTGTCTTAGATGGACGACCCACATGCGAAGCTGAAAGCGTTTGAAAACAAGCCGGAATGTCGGGTGCTTACGGAACACCGTGAAGCACCAAGTCCTTGATCAGTGGGTGTAGAAGGATCTCAATTCGAATAGGTCTGCAGAAGCTTCAAAGATGGACGTTCGAGGCGCGCCTTTGGCGTTGGCAACGGCACGTGATCATGTTCCCTGTGTATCAACAACACATGAACCGTTCCGTCTCCTAGTCAGCCAGAATTCCCCCATCATCGAACGCTGTCATTGATGTGCCAGGACACAACTACTCCCTCGTCTCCCTAACAGTGACTGTGTAAAAGAGTACTCTTACGACTCAACGCAATGGCGACGACAAGATTCGCACCTCGATCAATGGAATTCCACCGCGGTGTTCTTGAACGAAAACTTCTCCAAGATACTATCGCGCTTCCCAATTCCTCTATATCAGAGCAGCGTCTTCGACACTGGCGAAAGCTGTTCAGCCAGCATCAAAAGCAATTCCCGGACGAACGCCTGCGGAGGAGAAATGACATAGATCGAAGGCGAGCTGTCGGACACCTGATGCGCTGGAGGGTCCAAAAAGGGGTCGAAGAGGATGGCGCAGAGGCCAAATGGTTCTATATCGCCAATTATGAGAAGAGGAGGCCAGGGGAGAAAGAGGATCAGCACAGAGCCTGGATAATCGCGGAACTCGAGAAACGCTTTGCGCCGCACGATTGGGGTGAGTCAGGTTATCCAAGTGGCTGGGTAGGAATACTTGTTGATAGGATGTCTGGTATAGAAACCGCCCAGCTCCGATTCAAGAACGACCACCAGGCCAAGAAAGCAGCAAGCCGTCTACTACAGGACAATTTGACGTTGAAGAACCGTGGCGGGATTCCGAAGGAGGAAGTTGCTTGGCTGGAAACGGGTTTGGGGGAAAAGTCGACGATGGATACCTGCGAGGACAAAGAGGCCGATGATGCGGTTCGCGGGTTCGGTGTCAACTATATTGCGGTTTGTTGTCATCTCGCAGACGGAACGAACAAAGCAAACACTGAAGCCGTTCAGGCCTGTCGGCGTGAAGTCAGTGTACAGCAAGAGCTTGAGACACTATACACACATAGAGGTTATAGCTTCGAGCACATCGATCACTATGTGACTATGGCCAAGCTCGAAGAACTACTGGTAAGTGCCCCGTTCCTGAAAGCCTGTTTATTTCAAGATTTAAAGCAAGCGTTTCTTTGTGGATCATGTATGCTAATCGAAGTCGGACAGCCGGCGGATGAGGCTGCGAGACGCAGATTCTGAGGCTTTGGATGACGATGTGGGCGAAGAAATATTGCAGTCGGCAGCGGGCAGGGGGCCTGCTATGAGTCTCCCTGGATTCGTTCGTCAGCCCACGTCTTCTTGTCAATCAGCAATTGCATCAGGTTAGTATACCATAAAGCATTTGTGGCATAAGAGGAGTGCGTCGTGGATATAACAGGCTTGAAAGAATGGTCAAGTAACAGAATCGTAGAACAAGCATCTACAGGCCTTTTGCTGCTTGATTATTTTGATTGATAGATGCTTGTTGCCAAATGGCTGCTCTTCGTAACAGGCTTCATATCGAGAGACTCTCTGGGCTGCCCTCAGGACTGCAGAGTCAGGATGGCAACGCGTGTAAAGAAGGCTGGTCAGGGCCTATAGTATGCTGATATTCCATTCGCATTGAGTGCTCTCGTCCACGCACCAATCCTCGAGATTCATGCTTGCCAGGTCGCACCGCTGTTTCTCGTACTCTTGATCATCGGTCACTCAGTGGATCTGTTCGAAGATCGAACGCTGTAAGGCCTTGCGTCGAAGCATTGCGTGATTATATCGCTCGGTATGGGAAGTCTGAATTTCGGCTTTGTGGGGAAAAAGAATGCTTATTCGACCACGACTCGCTCAAGGATAAGATTAGGGCGACTATAGAGAAAGAGGATTCCGGACTCGCGCTTCCGCTGTTTTGACGAGAAGTTCAACCTTCATTCTTCATCCGCTTGGTATTTGGCGCTCGGGCTCTCCAACTTCAGAGCCGTCCGCAGGAATCTCTTCGTGGATTCCCGTTGCTAGGACTGAGACGAGCCTCATACGTTCCGAATGTGTGAAATGCTTTTTGGGGAGAGTCAGCGGTATCAAGGGATAAGTGGTGGCCAAAAAGCTTCAGTATTTCGGAGTGTAAGGCGCTTGCTGTCTCATCGTCATATGTCACAAGCGTAGCGGCCGTTCTTGTTGGAAGTGAAAAGTTTGGCATAGCGCTTGAACACAGGGTTCATTCGATTGGGAGGTCTTTCGAAGATCAGAGTCTGGCTTTAGATCTGTTGTTGTTAATTATGATGCCTTTAGACACAGCAGTATTAGTGGCAGCAGGCCAAACCATGATAGCAAGCGTTATCTGAAGGAATGATTTTCAATTATATACTGTTTTTATGGAAAAGAATGCTACAAGCGAAGTCTTAGTGGTTCAGAGGGTATGGAGCTTGCCTCCATATCCGCTCCTCGGTATACCGTGCGCACATCGAATGGGCCTCGCTTGTCTCTACAATTTTATTTTTTCCGCAGAGGACTCGCAGTTCGATCCCGGCTGGTGTCGCAGTTTTTTGTGATACTTTATAAGATACGCTTACTTGGATTTCCCAGATCGGGCCAGTTGGGATTTTACAACGATGACTGACTCCACACGTTGATGCGGCCTGACTTGCCTTCCCCCCCTCTATCTCAGCCTAGTGATGGAATTACCGTGCCTTCAATCATGCGGATCAGAGGTGACAATCAGCTGGCGCAGGGGTAGTAATGATGAAGGTATCAACACTGAGGAGTGAAGTCGAATTAGTCTCCAGCGCCAAGACTTGGCGCTGCCAAGCGGGCCGTCTCTCCGGGACACGGCTTGTTTCCGCGCATAATTCATCTCCAACAGAAGTACAGCTCACTAAAGCACAGCAGAGTTGGGTTTCGCGTCGATGACAATTGACTCGCTGCATCTCACGCGACCTATGTACAGAAGGCAAAGGTCTTGGGTATATGATTCTCTTCATGCGAAAGGATTGAGAAGGCGGGGATCAAGTGCACCGAGTCCACACTACACGAGCAGAGCAGGCCGCAGTGTGTCCCCGACGACTCTCGAACCTGCCTTTTAACCATGGAAAATTGTGCCACCAAGGCTCTCTGACAGTATCATCGTCAAACATAGGCTTTGCATGCGTTGTGGTTGGATCTACCTTGGCCACACCCTGGGCACACCCACTTCGCCCAACAGAAAGCCTTAAGCTGCTGTTATTGTTCCTGTACCTCTGCTGCAATGGTGCTGCCAGACCCGAAATGACGCCATTTCTTACGAGTGTACGCGGCTGCGACTGCGATACCACCGATATCTCCCGCGCATGTCAAAGACTTGGTGAATTGGCCAATCGTTGACCTCGCTTGAATACTGGAATCATCTTGGCCGTCCAGGGCGGTGGCATGGGAAGTGCAGTACCTTTCTTCCATACTGGTGGAGTGATCGCAGGCGGAGCTGTTGATTCGGGTGAGATTGATGTCAATGGCTTGGCCTATCTGATGGTCGCTCAACGTCGCCGGCGGGAGGCCCACAGATTTGGCGCGGCGAGATGTGCTGTGTACGCGCAGTCCACCTTGATACCAAGCTGACACTTCGCGCAGCCGGTGAGGCCAATTATAGCGCAATGAGCGGCCGTAGCGACCGCGAGTTAAGTGCCATTTGGAAAGGGATCACTGTGCCGATAAGGCCTGGGCATGGCTGAGCCTCAGGATCGCATCGATGCCCGCTGCCGAAAGTGCCGTTCCGCTGTTTGTACTAGGCTCGATCGCCGCCGTATAGATGACCCATGAATTGTAGGCAGAACTGTCGCAGCAACGACCCTGGGTACCTGGACGTACCACACTGCGACAGGTGACTTGATCTATCTACGTTGAGGTAACGTATTCCAGGAATGCGTAAGCCCGCGCAAAGTTCACGAATCTCACCAGCTTAGCAAGAATGGGCGACCCCATGGTGGAAAATACTTTCAAGGGCTTGGATTCGGATAGAATGTTTCAGCAGGGGGTACTGCTCTTTGTTGAAGATCTCATTGAGCTTCAGCTGCAACGGCAATGAAAGGGCGTTCGGGGTTTGCATACGTTATTCGACAAGGAAGCTGGTCGGAAAATGACGCTGACGTACATCAAGACCATCGAGCTTCCACCCATCCTCGATTGGATGCGAGGTCCAGACCTATTTTCTGGAAGCTCAGCACAGTGGACTGAAGGTTCTTGTTATTTTGCGCGAAAAGGTCTGGACTTTATTACCTTCACCGTTCAGATTTCCATCGCGAATGCATCGACAGCCCCTAAATTCCACTCTTAGCCCCCCAAAAAATTGCCTTCAAGCCATGTCTTGGCAATATTCATGTACTCACGCCTACAACAGAAGCGGCAGGAGTCGTAAGAATACTATTTAGCGGCAGGGTCACCAGCCTGATATTGGAAGCCAGCACGGGAAATCCATGTGTTGAGGTAGGTGCAATAGACAACAGAAAGCAAAGGCTTGATCGCTCTTGTCGCGCCAGGCGGGTCGTTAGCTCTGGGCCAGATAAGTCTTCAATCGTAAACAGTCTTTCGTTGTCGCTTCATCTCTCCTCTTTGAAGGCCAAAAATTTCTTTGTTAGCCCACCTCCATTTCTGGACACGAGCGTCAGAAAATTCTCCAGACTGCGTCAAACCACCAGAGATCGCCCATGTCCCAGCTTGTCACGTGGCGTCCTCAAGGTCTTGTAATAACCCTACCAGCATATCCACTGTCAACTCTTGCATATTGACGAGCACGCTGTTCTGAGGAATACACTATTGTTTTGGCAGCTTTCAATAGTGACGACCAGATTATCTTCAATTGTTAGACGTTATTGACGACCTGGCCGGACACCATCACTACCTATACGTGGGTCTTTTGTTTAAACCCCCTCTCTCGTACCGGATCTAGCTGCGAGCTTCCCTTATTCGCATGCTCATCGTATCTCGAAGCCAGTCCAAATTCTGTCACTTCCGGCGTCGCACGCCTTTCAGGCCTACGGCGACTCGCATGATGAGTGCTGGCTCAAATCACACCTGAGAAAACGAATGTAGAATCATAGATAAGCAGCTGCGTGGGTGGTTCCGTGTATCCCCAACCTAGTATGTATGTGCTACGTGGGTGGCTAGATGAATCATGCAATGATGGCCTGATGCCATGATTTGACTCTTCAGAGCGGGTGCTGCACCGCGGATCAAATGTGGATATGTTTACCTCGCTCAATCCTCGAAACATGAGTACAACATGGTCCTTCACTAGCACGGCAAACGCTCTGACGGCAGATCAGGAGCCGTGTGCGCGAAAAAGCCTGCTGACTGACTGCCTGAGCGATGGGTTTCGGCTTTGCCCTTGAAAAGGTGACGGCTCGATGCTTGATAGCCTGAACCGTGCGCAGGATCGTCTTCTCTCACACGTTTTATAGAGTTGGGGTGCGTCCGGTGTTTCCGATTGTAAAGCTGGTCGGATTTGCTATCGGCTAGTAGTTCGAACTCCCTCCCGCAAACTTCATTAGGATGAATTCGACGCTTCTTTACCCTGTCTGATCAAGATATTGATGCGGCCGTACTCAGAGCGAGCCAGATTTCACAGGTCTTGAACTCAAGATTGGTCAAAACATGGACTGCTGTCGGGATTTTCAAGCTCATGCCGTACTTTGCCGTAGAAAACCCAATTTTCCAATTGCGACATGTTTCTTCATTTTGCGGCGGTAGGCTTCTCCGATACTTGACGAGGCTTCGAGCGTATGTACGGGCTGTCCCTTGATAGCCGTGTCGTATCAGCAATCGACGCGATGTACGACAGATTATTGATGCGGACGATCAAGGCGGAGTTTAGAGTTGGTTACCCTAATTGGCGATTCGGCTACGCAGCGATCTGGCACTGATATTGCGGCCCGTATGCGAAATGGTTCGACTGGGGTGGCAGGCAGAAGCAGAGAGTAAATCGGCAATGCGGTGAGTACACTCAGGGCGTTGTATACTCTCGCTGGTCTCCCCAGCCCAAAGTACGAAATGCAATGTCATACTCCCGGCTGAAGAGTGTTGCTTCTGCGATGGAGAGTTGGCAAACTTGCAAGAAAAAAGCAGGAAAAACGCTAAGTACGGCAAGAATAGGACGATCATTGGACGGGTGTGTACACAAAGGCTGCATGATTATGGAAACGCGTCAACACCGAATCAGTCGGGCCGACAAAAGTGTCGCGAGCTCTAAAAGTTTTGAACCTGCCTCTCCTTGCCACCAAGGGATGCAACTGCGAGATGGGAGACATCAAGCGTCCTATGCCCTGAAGCAAGATAGCGATATCTGGGCATAACCAAAGCTGTTGAGTGTTTCTCCCTCGACCGCAGCACCTATCTACAGCAAGAGGCATTGCTTAGCCTTGCTTAGTTGTCGTCTTCCAAAAGAAATACTGCATCTTTCCTGCATTAACAACCGCTGCCAATACCGAGCCACTCTGCTAAAAGTCAAGCATCTTAAGCATCAGATTCATCAATATAACAGATCACAGCGACCGTGGTACCACGCCAGTACTTTCAAGCTCGACTACATCGAGAATGAACCCATATCATTCAGCACGGGTCGCTCAAAATCAACCAGATGACACCGATCCGGGTCTGGTCCTTACTAATCGACGAGCACAGACAGGCGAAATACAGAGGCGCTTGTCTAAACCCAGATTCCTGTCTGATGCAACGGGAAGTTTACCGATTCGCCCTCCGTTGCCCTCTCCTGAAGACATCCGTTCCCGGATACCACCTCAAGGCATCTCTCCCCATGCTGTGTCAGCGTCGTTTGGAAACATGATTGTGGGTAGAGGACTGTTCAAGGACGGATCGCGGCGGCAGCAGTTCTGGGAATTGGTAGTCCAGAACGCTCGTTACGACAGACACACCAAGCGTCTGAGCCCTTTGTACAATGGGGCTTATCAAGGCCTGCCTTCGCCACCCCCGTTTACCTCAGCTGACGATATCCGTGCCCGCATCTCATCTGAAGGGATATATGCCGAACATCTGTCCGCTTCCTACGGGGACTATATCATGGGCACAGGATTGTATACCGACATAGAGCGAACGAAACAGATCGACAGCCTCATACATGCGAACGCTATTCTGGTGAGGAAAACCATGCTTCTCAGACTCGCACCAAGGATGCCGACCGCTGCGGAACTTCGATCGAAGATTCCACCCCAAGGCATTACAATGGGCGACTTCGCGAGGTATTGCCATAGCTTCCATAGCTTCGGCTGGAGTAAGGAGCGGGAACAAATATTCCACCAACTTATGCTGGGAAACATGGAGTTTGAGATGAAGACAAAGCTATTCTTTTTGAAAGAACCTGGGGCCGGCACCGGCCAAGCGAATTTCTTGAGATAGAAGCCAAAGGATGATGAAGGAATTCCGTCCAAGAGACGGTTGACGAGGAAAATCATAACAAGATTGTTCCATTGAATGGGGAGCATGCGGTGATGGAGGGAAGTAAGTTTGACGAAAGACGTGCAGGAAAAACAGTGCTGATGAACGCGTGCAGTCTTGATGAGAGAGTCCTGGACCCTCTTGACACGAATTAACCGGGTCCACCAGCCTGTACAGCAACAGGACCCTGTTCCATAATCTCCAACAAGATGGAACGATAGATTCATCCACCCATGTGGAGTATAATTGGGCGATCATGCCTGCATGAAGGCTTTCACTTTTTTTCATTCCCCACTCCCCCATTCGAGCCTCAAGCGCTCACTCAGCAATAGAATTCAAGTGCAGAATGCCATTGTCACATTGCACCCCATGATCGTCTCATTCATTGTACCGTTGACCCCTTTGTCTCGATCCCTCGCTCTTCACTACCTGACCGTAAACCCATTGTCTCTCCTTTGTCGCAACAATGCCATTCCCACCACCATCCTTTGTCTTCCTCCATCACCAAACTCTCAGCTCCTGGCACCTATACATAATCGCATCTATCCCACAGACACCCATCTTCCATACGCATCCTCCAAAACCCCAACCCTTAATCCATACCCACGCACATACTACACACAACTCATACCCACCAGCATGCACCCCACCACCCCCCTCACTCCCCTCCTCCTCCTCCTCGCAAGCCGGTCTTGCGCCTACACCCTCCTCGACGCCTACGCCCCCGGCAACTTCTTCTCCTCCTTCGACTTCTTCACCGACCCCGACCCAACCACCGGCTTCGTAAAATACCACCCGCAATCCACCGCCGCCACCCTCAAACTCATCGGCTCCGCCCCCCAAGCCTCCAACGCCATCTACATCGGCGTCGACAGCACCACCAAATCCCCCTCCGGCCGCGCCTCCGTCCGCATCTCCAGCAAGAAAACCTACAACAAAGGCCTCTTCATCGCCGACATCGCGCACATGCCGGGGGGCATCTGCGGCGTCTGGCCTGCGTTCTGGATGCTCGGCAGCGGCACGTGGCCTGCGAATGGGGAGATTGATATCCTGGAGGGTGTCAACGATGCGCGCAACAATAGCATGACGCTGCACACCAACGCCGGGTGCCGCGTTCAGAAAACCGGCTTCTCAGGGACGCTCACGACGAGCGATTGCGATGTCAGTGACCCCGCGCAGAGCAAGAACGCGGGATGCCAGATCCAGGACCCGGCCGCTGCGAGCTACGGCACGGCTTTCAATCAGCAGGGCGGTGCGGTGATAGCGACCGAGGTGACGAGCCAGGGGATTAAGATCTGGTCGTTTCCGAGGAGCAAGATCCCTGCGGGTATTGAGAGCCCGGACCCTAGTACGTGGGGGATGCCGGTAGCGGCGTTTGCGGGGGAGTGTGATATCGATACGCATTTCAAGGATATGAGCATTTTGTTTGATACGACCTTCTGTGGTCAGTGGGCTGGGGATCCACATGTGTGGGCGCAGGGTGCATGTGCGGCGAAGGCGCCGACGTGTCAGGCTTACGTGCAGGGAAATCCCCAGGTGTTTGGGGAGGCGTATTGGTTGGTTAATAGTGTGAAGGTATATGAGGCGGGGGCGAAGAGGAGGGCTGTGAGGAGAGAGTTGGATGTCAGACGCTCGCATCAAGCTTTTTCCTCGGAGGCTTTTGACTTTGACTCGTGAGTGGGATGGTACACGAGTGTCCTCAATGATACTAATTGTCTTTCCAAATGTGACCGGTGATGGTTACCACTTCCAGCCCTAGTGCTCCTGCTTCCTCTAGAGCTTCGCTCAGTCGCCCCTCAAAACATTCCTACCATCCCTCTTCCACCGTTTCTTGATAGACCGTTTCTCCTACCCCTGGTCTCTCGGTCGCAATCTCTCTCCAAGTCCCCATACTGAGATTCTCGCTCTCGGTGAACCACTTCTCAATCTTGGACATAGCACAAGGGCCCCTTTCCCATGAAGACCGTCCCAACATTTTGGCCTGTCGGTGTTACCTCGCTGCGATCGGTCGTGTAGTCCAATTTCACTGTGGGGAAAAGCGAGGTCAGCAATGCTATTCAGGACAGCGACGAGACTGGAAGCATGTCTTAGAAGAATTGGCTCTCCAAGGATGCGCAGCTTCAGTTTGCATGGTCCAAGGAGGATCTAAAAGCCACAATATAACTCACATGGACGCTTCACCTCCACCTCATACGCGATCCGTCCCTCAAGCTGCTCCGACATCTCGGTAAGTCTTGGTGGCGAGTCCATACCCCTCCATTCTGACGAGAAGATCTGGGACGCAGTTATCCCAATCCAGCAGTGCTCGCCAGTAGGTGAGGTTAGGGGCATGAAGGTGCAGATTTGTCCGATGCGCATAGGTACGGCGAGGTTGGAGATGTCGTCGCTGCTTGCGATGTATTGAAGGCGAGAGGGGAGGGTGTAAAGCTGTAATTCTGGTTAGCAAGAGTGTTGAGATCGTGAGTGGAGGCACTACCATATTTGGGCCTGGGGGAGATGACGATGGACCTGAGTGTGGGAGAGTAGTTGACTCTGGCTGAGCCATGGTTGTTAAGTTGACTGAGCAAGATGAGGCAGTAAATGTGCTGGGCCGGTCGTGCTATGGAATGGTTGCGGATTTTGAGTGGATTGGAAGCCGATGTGAACGAAGATAGTTGTTTAATCGAGATGTGATAATCCTATCACAAGATAAGTGAATAAGGCAAACCTCCGAACTGTTTGCACCGGAAAACCATGAATCCCCGAGAAGAAGCTGAGGAGATGGCACTGTGAAGATACTTGCCTCGATAAAATGGTAAGGGTTGAGCTTCGTCGGCGGATGGAATAGCCCTTTTTGCCTGGCCCCAGACATCAAATGTAAGATCTGGTGCCTGTAATACATCAAAGCGTGATCTGACTTAGATCCTTGCATGAGTTCATGCCTCTGTCAACTATCTAGTCCGCCAAGTGTTCGGAAAGGCTGCGCTTGCCATCAACACAAGGTGCTAGAGTAAATTATGCACTTCGGCCTTCGTACCTTTGGAAACCTAGGTCTGACGCAGCAGATGCAGAGCTGGCATCGGTGTAGCCTTAGTAGTATTCTGTCGCTTCTGTAATTATACCTGATACCTTCACCTATGTTCAAGCGTGCCGAGAGACTCAGATCTATTTAGTAGCAGGAAAATCCTGAGTCAGAATCCCACAATCCAACAAAGAAGAAAAGCTTAGAACATGACCCTCGGAATTGCAACATCCACCCATTATTGTCATGTTAGATCAATGCTATTTCGAAGTTCAGCAGCACAAGAAAAACAATCAAAGAAATCTAACCACCACTCTTGAAACATCCCCCTGCCTCTCCAATTCGTCCATTACCGTTACCATTGAGATTGAGGATTACCATGCCTGCTCGGCATTCCCAAGCCCACCATGTCGCTGGCACCTCTTGAAGGATGATGGATTCTTAGACCGATAACATAGGTGTCCGACGCTTGCGCTGCTACCTGTCGACATTGCCCTCCAAATCGAAGTATCTGTTCCAATCAGGATCCTCGCGCCAATAGCGCTGCGGCGTCGCTTGCCTCTCCGGTGTTGCACTTCTCTCATGTCCGCTTCTCCGATTTAGTTGCTGCTCATCTCTCCACTGGCACCTGACAGCTTCCCTGTTCTCCCGGGCCCACGTTCTCCTTTGCAGATCTTCAAGCTGCTGTTGGCTAGGCAATAGCGTCTGCCCTGGTGCGTGCTGTCCACGAGGAACTCGAGAGCGGGCCGATGACACTGGTCGTGGTTGCTGAGCCTGCGGGTCAGCTCTACTCGTCTGTCTCTGGTGAGATTGCTGCGCTGCTTGCGAGCCCAAAGACAAGTAGTACGCGACTGGACGATCTGATGGCCCCGAAGATGCTTGGGTTCTTGGCTGGACCTGAGAACCGAAAGTAGATCGAGATGCTGGCGCTGCATTCGTACGGAGTGAGGCTGAACCAGTAGGGCGTGATGTTCTTGTGGGCGGCTCCAGTTCTGGAAGAGAGCCATACGGATAATACTGATGACTTCCGTCACTAGACCTATGGCCGCGGCCAGACATGATTTCTTGCAAATGTAAAAAGCGTTCAATCAAGACCGGGTTCTGACTGTCAATGTTCCCTCTCAGTGGAATCGATAAAGCTGAGAACTAGATCTGTGCTGTCGTGTTTGTGGCTTGAGATATTTAAAAGTTGCATACATGAAAGAGGCATTCGGGGGTTTATATGCTTTCCGGCCCCAGACTTAAGAAACTTCATCATGCGCCGATACTCGACCACATCACGCTGCGCCATCTCGGCGTAGGGTATCAAACAGCAGTAGGAACTGATTTCGAGGCCTTGCACGTCAGCCACCCGGATACGTCAGGTCAAGTACCCTCGAGTGCCAGGAAGACGTAGTGACTTTGTTCCCTACAGGTAATCGTATGTTTCATGCTTCGTAGTCCCTATTGAATGGGTATTTCGATCGGCTAGAAGAGCACTCCTCTTGCTTGGACATCAAGAAGTCCGAGACTGGCGGCTGAGTAGGAACGCTTTGAACAGCAAATTACTTTACCGTTATCACGTCGTTTGGTTTTTCCATGTCGCAAATCATTACAAGAACGAATCCGAAGGGAACCTGAATTTTGAATCTAGAAACCGTATCATCAACATCCAGGAGAATGAAGCGTGTGAAGAATGCATTGACCTGGGTTAATTTGATGGGCAGCCAGCCTCGTCTTACTGGAATTGAGAAAAGGGCCGCTGTTGTGACATCAACCGCTTTGGGATGGACTTGAGCAGATCTATTCGTTCCCCTTGAAACTCCAGCCGTGATCACAATACCAGATTGTTGAGTAATAGCAAACAACGAGAACTACATCCTTGGGCTCAGGCATAACACTTGCCGGCTGTCTGCAAGAACGGAGGAATTATGATCTTCGAAACGTCTCAAATCCATACTGCACAGCGTGACAGCGTCCTGGCAACCATACCACATTGAAGCCTTCATACTGAGCCCCAAGTATCGGCCGCAGCGACATAGGCCCTAACGATGTGATGCCGTCAAGAGACGATACTTGATGAAATCGGTGTGCTCAGCCTCCGGGCTGGGGACCTTGGGCATGGGAGTTGCGTAGTATATAAGTCCCGCCAGCTACTCCACTGAAGGATCCTCTCCAGAGCTCAGAGCCAACAAGTTGGACATCATAGTTCGATACTTAACATTCTTCAAGATAATCTGGACAACAATTTGAACAGTCTCCCTCGACACCAGCAGACGCTCAAGTCAATCAAACGAGAAGTTCGACAACCTATCTGATCCCTCGGTATCAATCAAGGCAAAGAGTAAGCCAAGACTCTGATCAAGTACATGACTAGTGGCAGGATGATTGACAAACCTTAGCCCCTCAACCTGCACGATAAGTTTGTGCGTCCGACGGCCGTGATCAACATGTCAAGCCGTCAAAGCAAGTTCCTGGCGCCGGGCGGTTATGCTCGGGAATCATCGAAGAAGTCGGGGCCTAAGGGAACGTACGCTAAATCGGAAGACGGACATGCATTTCAAGTGAGGACCCCGTCGCCGGACTCACGCGTTCCCGGAGAACATTTCACCTTCCAAGAGTTGCAACAGCAGAGCGGTGACGCAGCCAGACGGGCTGAACGAGAGCGAGAAGCCAAACGACGCGAAAAAGCGGAAATGGACAGACGGCACGCAGACGTGGAAGCAGCCCAAGAGCGCCAACGTGGACAAGCACGCGAAGATCGTGAGCGAAGTAGCGGTAGCAGTCGTGAGAGCAGTCGCCGTGGCACCCCAGCCGGTGACCGTAGACGCCAATCCGAACAGCAGTCAACAACTCGAGGAGGTTCATATTCTTATCTTGATGAGGCATATGAGGGTGGGAACCGTCAATACAACTCCGAGAAGATGACGGCCACGGACTAACACACACGCAGGCAATCCTTCAAGTGGTGGGAAGCGAAGACGTTAAACCTTAACCGAGATTTATCTGAAGTAAGGGCTGTTGATTCCACAACACTCCGGATATCTTGCTCTTTTCCAGATCTACGGAACCCGTCTTTCTTGTTCGTGGTGGTAATAGGCGGACGGCATAGCCAGGGGGAGACTTCGGAAAGCACAACTAGATTTCTTTGGTTTTCTTCCTTGCATACAATCGGCGAGGTTCGGAGGTGGACTTAATGGGCGGCTGTTGAGGAGGCTATATAGATTTCTATGATTTTGTTGGATGCATGGCATTAGCGAAGGTTAGGGAGGACTGTAATGGACGGATATTGGGGGATGGGTTGCTTCTTGTGTTCCTGAATTTAGCACGCTAAGTCTTAATTCCTTCAGCTAAAATAAACACAGAAAATTTAGACAGGCTAACATTCTAGGCCACTGGCCGACAGTCTCAAATGCAACGTTGCTACCAAGGACTAAGATGCTGACCGTGGCTCCCAGGATCGCTTGCAACGATGTTTCTCGGTGAAGGGGGGGCGATGGGACAAGCGTTTGCCGAGCTCGATGTCTGCAAGACGCACAAAGGAGCTAAGGTCGAGTCAATGGAAATTTGGAACAAGGGCCGGATAAAGGAAGTCGAGTTGTGGTCTTTGTCCAGGGCGAAGCAGCCTTTGTTCGACTCTTCGCCACAATGGCTATTCATGAAAGAGCTTGACTGACTGTATAATCCCACTTCGCCGCAAAATACCAGACTAGAAAGCACTCATTCGATATCTCATTGGGTTGAGCCCAACGTCGTCACACCTCCCACACAATTACACGAATTTTCGGTTCTCGACTCTGTTCGGTGCAAGATGCCTCGTCAACTCCAATTGGTGCGCGAAAAGCGAAAAGGTCTTCTTGACCAAGTCTTCGAAGGTATCGCACCGCGTCGCACGCGAGAAAGTCCAAACTTTAGAGACGTTCGAGATGATCCCCGGAGACGTGATCCTCCCAGACAGTCTCCTCCACGGCGTGCGGTGTTCAGAGCCGACGGGACCATGTTCCAAGGCCTTGGGCGCCGGGAACCGCTACGGAGAGCGCCCTCTCCACCTAGAAAGACGGCCTTCGGTGCGCGTGGAGGCTCCGATCGACAAGATTTTGAGCATGTCAAAATGATAGGAGAAGGCGGTCAGGGACGATGCGACCTTTACAGACGAACTACCGATAGTAAGCTATTCGTCTATAAAGTCATGAAATGTCCTATTAGAACAGTAAGTGACATCTTCCGTTCTCTAGCCCCATATGTGTCTTAGGAATCTGAGACTCGTCTTGAGCTCACCCGTTCTCGAGACATGCTTCAGGCTTCTATTCCACATCTTGAGATCAAATGCTAATCTCCGAGTCATATAGGAACGTGGAGTGCCCGAAGAAGTCAAGATCATCAAGAACATCCTGGGAAAACATCCTCGTCTGCTGAGGCTATACAATTTCTCATATGCACCATCCCAGACTGTTCATTGGTTCGAATTTTGCGCCGCCGGAGATCTGTCGGATCTGATCAAAGCGTATCATACCAATCACCGCCTCGATATCCCGGAAAGCTTCATCTGGCATGTATATATCCAACTGGCAGAAGCACTAGCATTCATTCATACTGGCTATGATCGCACCGACCAAAGACGGCCCGGCTGGCAGCCTGTAGTCCATCGAGATGTCAAACCGCAGAATATCTTTCTGCGCCGGCCAACTTCTAGTCACCAGTATCCAGATATTGTGCTTGCAGACTTCGGCCTTGCAACCACACGGACTCGATCCGGAGAGGGTGGTTTTTGCGGGTCGCTGCTATGGCAAGGCCCGGAAATACCAATACACTCTCGCGCAGGTGATTGTTGGGCTGTAGGAGCCTGTATCCATGCAATGGCCACCGGAAGCCCACCGATCAGCGCTGCTCCGCGAGGGATCGCCTCACGGGAATGGGCCGAATCTCCAAGCGCGAGAAAGGTTAAAGATCTCACGGCAAACGGGTACAGTACATATCTTGATGACGCATTGTATAGGGTAATGCGTACCAACCCGAATGACAGACTGACAGGACGGGAATTGGTTAAACGAGTTGAAAGAGGCTATGATGACTGGCGAGGCCGTGTCGAGCCTTTGGACTCATGGGCACTGAAGAATTAGCAGACCCGCTGGCTCGAACAGGAACATGATTGATAGATTGTTTCTAGGTTTAGGTAGAGATGTGCCGCCTGAGATCACTGTGTCTCGGTGTAATAGGCTCGGTCATTGTTGGGATCTCAACAGTCAGTAAAAGTTTCGGTCATGTCGAAGGACGAAGTATACCTATATGTTCAATTAGCACCGTTCCCCCCTTTCCGATCAAATGTCATGTTTGAGAACCCATAGGATTCTGAAGTGCACTTACTGAACAGGGAAAACCTTGGTAACGCTGACTGCTTCGGTACTAGATCGCGCTAACATTCTAGGGTTGCTGTTAAGGTTACATCTTCGCGGCTAGCGGCAGTCGGCTCTCAGGGGCTCAGGGGCTCAGGCCGGAGGCTCAGGGGACCGGAGGCTCAAGCCTGCCAATGTTCATGATGTCGGACCGCTCCTTAAATCTCCGCCAAGATTTACCAATTCGATTGATGAAGAATGCTATCAAGTGCATGTTGCCTTCAAGTCAAGCGTCATGTGATAGTTGAAAGCGATCCATATTCGGGAAATTGCCGGATTCGCGATGTGCTTTATTCAACCGAGCTGCGACCAGAGTTGCCCTTACTGCTGCCTTCTTTGACCCCTTGGGATTCCAGGCCCTTTTTGAAAATTTTGACTGTCCCTCATAGCATGCAAGAAGCCCTGATGGCGTGTGTGTCGCTTTCAGAGGTTCTCAGGCTTTGAGCAGATAGCATTCATATCGAATTTCACGTACTTTTCTCGTTCATACTATAGTCGATCATGGCACCTCGGTCTTGTTGGTTCATCATCGTTCACACATATTTCTCTTTGGCGTTCCTCGAGCATCCTTGGATTGCCTCATGCCTCTTCCTCGTTTTCTTTACTGTGTAGAGAGATTGTACAACTGACCAGGGAAGTTGCTTTGTCCTGCTGTTGAATGTGATTCTTCGGTCTGTTGTCAGCTTGTCGGATCCCCTGTGGACAATGGCGATCGTCAACAGAGAGCTCTCCAAATCCTTCTTCATTGGGGCCTCGGTCCTGCTGTTATTATCATGTACTCTATTCCCGAGCAAACTTTTCTTGGACCGGAGACTCTTTGTGGATAACCACAGAGAGTTAAACCATGAGACCGCGAGTGCTTCGATCGAACCCATAGCTTCTGCCCAGACGCAGAAGGTCCCAATTCCTTTTGGATTAAAAGATACACTTCGTATAAGCAGCCCAAATGATACATCTCGCTTGCCGCACGTATATAGCAAGCGTTACGACACCACCTGGTAAGCATTCGCAGCTGTGAGCCTTCTCTTGTTTCTACTCAGAGTCCTGAAGCTGCATGGGGCGCCTGCTTTTGTACAGCCCCTATCAAGACTACGCTCGCAGCTGCATCAGCGGCCTGATGAGGAGTCTTCAAGTGGAGATAAAGCTGAGACAGACACATCCGCGTCGATTCCTGCTGGCACCACGTTGAGCTATCCCATGCACTGGAATCAGCGGATATTGATCCCTATGTTTTCCGAGGAACCCCTGACCCGGTTCCAGATGGAATTCCATTGATTACACCGATCTTGTTGAACATCACTGGCACTCTGGCGGTTGGTCATCGCTGGTCGCTAGACCATGGCCAACTTGTCAACAGATTCTCGGGTTGCAAAAGATTCATTACCCACATAAACGGCCCCAAAAGAATGGCACTCTGCCAGCACAGGGAATACTCTTGCTGATGTGCGAGAATATCAAGGATCGATACATTGGCCGAAGGTGCAAGACTTCTGGATTTGCTACGTAACGGAAGGAGGACTGACAGTCCCATTCAGTCCATGACTGACGCCACAGTAAGTCTAAGCACAAGCCTCGCTCCTGTATCAAATCTCGCTACCATTAGATTCTTCATCTTAGAGATGTACGTACTGAGATTCATTCTTCCCCAGGGCCCCGAGCATCTGACTCAAGAGCAAATCGATGCTGGAAAAGGTTATGGATGGCAAATTGACGTGGGAGGTAACCAGACTCCAGACGGGTACGAGGAAATCTTCGATGAACTAGATGTCCCTGGAGGCGACGCGAATGAGTACTATGCCGCCAACCAGGATGTTCCATTTATGAATTGCAGATACCAGCATATCGTGAGTTCCATCAGCCCTCCCCGCGAAAGAGAACCAAAGTCATTAGCTCAGTCTTCGGGGCTTCTAAGCTATAACTATGCATCAGGATGCACTGACGGAGACTGGTGTGTAGCAGCCGACCGATGCCATGTACTACATATTGTTGAATCCGAAAGGAAAGACCCTCACTGCAACCTCAAGCTTCAGCCCCATGTTTACGGCTAGGCGGCATTATCTGCCTCAGGATCCTCCACCAGGCTGGACAGAGCGGTTGCCTATTGTTACTAGACACTCGGACATGATGTGGATAATGTGGAAACACGTTGCTGGAAAACAAGCAGGTGATTTGAAGTGAGTCGCTCAACTCTAGGCTTTCTATTGGGTGGATTGAGCCCAACGACGGCACGTGGTGATTGGAGGGCGGAATTCTCGAGTGGTGGAATTTCAGTGGCTTCGTAGGGGAATTAGCTGAAGCTGATTTCTTGAGCATAGGTACATCTTCCGACACCAGATCATCACCGATGAAACGCAGATCATCATGGAGATGGCGCTAGGTTCTCATCGCGATGAATTCAACGCTCCATGGCCTGGACATGAGTTCAAGCTTGGGGAGAGCGCCTTCACAGCTCTGCTGGGGACCCCACACGGCAGATCAATAGTATATTTGTTGACACAGCATGCGAGCGGACTGCCTGGGAAAGCTATTGAATCAATCACTGCTTTCACTACCGAAAGCAACCAAGCGTGGGTCACCTACCATCTGCTCTTCACCTTGACCTGACCGGGTAACTAAGAGGTTGTTTTGGATTGGTGCGGTTCGACAAGGCCTTGAGTTTGTGTTGGGTTAACAACAATGTAGCATCCAGATGTACGACCACCAGCGTTCAGTAGAAGTATTGTGCGACATAATTCTTTCACCTAGACAAATGACAGAATGCTGAAGTACACGTACCTGCACGGTGGCTCCATGCTCAACCTCGAGGTTACTCGAGCTTAAGAAATATTGCAAAGTCTTGGGAGCAATGTCCCGATCGTTGCCTTTGTGTCTATAAAGTCCACAGCTAGAGGTCTTTGCTATAGAGTATGATTGAGCCCTGGCACGGCTGCCACGGGGTTAGAGGTGCTGCTGCGGATGACGAGAGGAAAGATGAAAGAGGGACAAATGACTGGGATGAATGGCTGAGAAACCAGCTCGAACGTTCGCATCACGAACCTTGCTGTGCCGCCGCCTTTGACGACGTGGGCAATCTCAATCCTAAGAGCATGGCAGAAGATATTTGTTCTCGCGTGACCATCATTCTTACGATCCGCCTTATCTTATCTTATCCCTAAACCGTAAAAGACTCGAGATCTTCGTCATCGGTGTCGGATCTTGTCCCCCATAGCCCTGATGTACAGGCGGATGTATAGGCACTTACAAAGATATCCTGCTAGAAATGCTTGACATCTCATCGGCTTGACACAGCCTCACTACCTGTGAAGTCCAGTAACTGGATACCTTATGTTGAGTCCAAGATGCTTACATTCTTACTAGCAAAAAAGATCCGGGTCTATGTGTATAAATGTCCTGAAGATCCGCAAGGCTGATGCTTGTTTCCACCGGTCACGGAGCCAATCGTCCTCCCCATGGCCTACTTCACCAGTGGTGTCGCATGGACCAAGGAACCAATTGTATTGAACCAAGTAGGGAAGGCAACGGTGATCCCAACGCCGATAGGTAGAGGACGAGCTCGGAAACGCCTTGTCACATTCTGAGCGCTCAGAGCTCCGACTACGGCTACGACTGCAACCCCTGTCCCAGTCCATGTCTCGGCGGTATTTTCACTCCTAACGTCGTAGACATCTAGAAAGTCTTTTGGATACTTCGGACTGAGGCCATACTGGCGGTAGTCAATTCCGTGCGTCGAAATTGACCCGAATGCTAGGAGAGCGGCACTCATTGTTTGCGCACTCCTGAGGGAAGCCCATGGCAAATTCTTCAGGGATAATCCATCTTTTCTCGCACAACGGAGTAGGCCCGTGAGCACTCCGATTTGACCAGCGTCTTCGAAGTCAGCCAGAAAATAGTTGTGGGCCCTTTGGCATAGAGCAAGCTGGGAAGTAAGACACCCCACAAGCGAGGACTAAAGGGGGTGTCAGGTAGCGAGGCACTTCCTTCAGGCGGTAGGGAGGTTGTGGATATAACGTCTTCCAGGCTAGGTTCGCACAGTGACTCATCATGCTGGCCTATAAGCTATTAGCTGAGATTATACGACATGGAGAAGCGTTCTTGGTATGGCAAAACGCACAAGGGCGTTCAGCCTCGGGCTCTGGGACAGGACTTGACATTGAATTCTCCGCCCGTGACAGACGGCTTCGGACCGTCTCTAAAGACTTTTGAAGATTTGTTTGCGCACATTGTGGCCGGAGAACGCGACTTCTACACAAACCACCTTGTTAAGCTGCAAGGGACGAATGATTGTTGCTTCGGGGCGTTTCGGACCGTGAGTCCAGGAGGCTAAGGTACGTTTCGAGGCTATGTTTCAGGGCTATCCTAGGGTAAAGGCTAATCTCCGCAGTATTTCCGCCCGCGAAGCTTTTTCCTTCATTGCTCGGATTTTTTCTCTTCATCTGCTGCTGGTGAACAGCTCCCTGTTCCAACGATCTCAAAGAGGTCGAAGCATGACGGTCAGATCTCCATCACAGAGAAGATGGTCTACATCAACGCTTCTCGTCGTGGAGCAACCGTGCCAGATGATCACTGTATGCCGACTGCAACATCAAAGCCGTCGAGAGACGTCAGTCGTTCGACTGCGTCCCAATACGTCCATGGAAAAGATCAAGCGCTATCAGTCTTTTCTCTGAGCATTCTGGCAACTTTTTCAACAAGATCACGGTACACGCAGCATACGTCTCCATCCCTAGATGCACTGCCTGGAAGACATAGAAGACAGGTCCGAGACCTGGATACGTATCCCGGGCTTCCCTGTGCCCTTCTTGGAAATCCAGGAACAGTGTGGTCTAAACAGCCTGGCAAGACTTCGTGGGCTTCTAGATTCGATGGACGCACGAACAATGAAAGTGTTGCGGGACACAAAGAATAAATATATCGAGATGGTTTTCTAATATTAAAGTGTAGGGTAAGGCAGTCGGAACAAAGGCATCACTCGCCACACGCCCATAGCACCTTCTTACCCACTGCGCCTCGACCTAAGTCATAGTGCAGTTGCTTGATATACCACGTTATGCATCTTCGACCGCAGATAGATATCTCTCGCATCGGAAAAAATGCAAGAAATCCCGCGTCGAAGTGTTAGCTGTGGAGACTGACAAGCTCGACAACTTCATTGTCAAGTTGGCCAGCTTTGTAGCGGACATCGCGGACCACGAGTCGTCATTCCTGATCCTCTGTATTTGTTGAAGAGGAGGAAGCTTCAAGACGAACCCTGAAGCCACGCACCAATGGTAAGGTGGGCACAGTTTCCTCCAGCCACGCAAACACTCTTCAAGTCGGCCTTCCAACCGGTGATGTGAGAAATCAGAATCAACCCATCGCGATTCGAGCCCTCGGGATTATAAGCTTGACATCGAGTCCTGGGACAGAATGCGTGACTCTCATGAGGAAAGGGGAAGGTCGCGGGACCACGCACATGACAGTAGCCCCGGTGGTTCGATAGCCACAATGATCGCGGACCCGAGCCGAGTATGTTCACTGCTTCTCTGTGATTTGTCTGAAGAGGAGGAAACTTCGAGGCGAACCCTGAAGTCACGCACCAATGGTAAGGTGGTCACAGTTTCCTTCACCCACGCAAACACCCTTCAAATCGGTCTTTCAACCTTTGATATGAGAAACCAGGACTGATTACCGATCTCCTATGATTTATCTGGAGAGAAGAAGCTCTAGGGGCGAAGACCCGAGCATGCACTCTCTCCAAGTAGGCCTTTCAACCTGTGAATTGAAGAATCAGAACCAGGCGGTCTCCGCGATTCGAACCCCCGAACATACGATGATAGACATCGACTTTCTGGGCAGAACGCTAAACCACTCGACCTTGATATTAAGTCCCACTTTAAATGCTACGGCAGTATTTCTGCCTTTAAGTACTGCCTGAGACAAAACTCGTTTACGTTACTTGTCACACACGTGTGGAGGATTGGCAACACTCAAATGCATTCACGATTGAATCCTCCCTGGCTAGCAAGAGTATCTGATCAGCTCATTCGTGGTGATCACAGGTGTTGAAGAAGTGTTGAGCTTCTTCAACACTCTCTTGGCCGCAATCTCTGGTTATGCTGTGTCGTATCGTGTTGGTATCTTCGCTAGCCTTGTGCTGTAACCTCCCAAAGATCACTTAATATCTCTTTGGGCACGCCGCTGATCTGAGGTGCGTCTGATTTCCTCATAACCAAACTTTTCCAACACCAAGCCTAACCAAAACAAAGTTATATAGATATATATAAGTCTCCATCACAACTCATTCTCAGGCCTTAAAAACCCCAACCGTCCACACTCTGCTTTCCCACCTCCAACTTTGACAGCCACGAAACCTGAAGGGACTGTCAAAGCCCGGTGTCGGTACAAGTTGCAACCGCAAACAAGTATGCCGTCTACTTTTGCCTTCGTGGATGGGTACGAGGCCGTTGCGCAATTCCCAGGTAACTCTTTGTTCCTTTCACCACAAGGATTCCAGTGGTACCTCGAGGACATCCATCGACTAGTATAGAATCTTGCCTTCCGATTGCAGTACAACCCTTTTGATTACAATCGTTCGCACAGGGATTGCAAGTGGTACTCTCCGACAGTCCATAGCGGCTTGACGCTATGCTGAACGTCCGGGGTCATCAAAGAATTGTTGGCTGACAGTTCTCTCACTCATAGACGATACAGTGAGCAAGATTCCTCGGAGTAGTCCAGCGTTACGAGGCTGGGAGCGTGCTCTTTGGAAGGATGCAATGGGAAGGCCAAACCGTGGAGGCCTTTCTACGCAGCAAGCCGAGAACATAAAGCGCATCCTTCAAAAGAAGGACTTACCGACCAATTATGACGACGTCACTGAAGATGAGAAAGCCAGACTAGAAGCCGTCTTGACCATCTTGAGACTACGTCTAGCGCAGTTCTCTGATAACCACCCATCGCCAGCCGCCTCGGCCACGGCTCAACTGGAACAGCAGATCCAAGCCGATGTTCCAAATACTGAGCTCAATGATTCCCAAGAACAGCCTAATCTGGCCGGAGCGAATCACCCGGCGGCTCATCCCGAGTTTTTGCTGCGGGAAACCACCCTTGTTCCGAGAGCTACCCAGCGGGAGTCCACTACACAATGCGCTATGCCTAAGGAGTCTGCCACAAGGGGTTTTGTGTTGCCTCCTTCTCGAGACGTCCGAACAATGAGATCATCGAATCCGTTATTCTGGCCTGTCAAGGCTGCTGACCTTGTGGTCTTTGCAGGCTATACGGCTATGAACGTTGGAGGTAATTATTTGTATCTCATAGAGCCGGATGTTGTACTATTCATGGAGAGTCAGTATAAACCTCCATTCAACCACTTAAGTCGCTCACATACGATAAGCTAACAATTACTGTTTGCGCCCAGATGGTGTTAAGATGCCGTGGCCCAGTCACCAAATGCAAGCTCGCGCCGAACTTGTCCTTCAATGGTACTTTGCGCACGAGTGGAAGGTTCTCACGGCTCGTCAGGCTGAAAAGCTTATGGAGTCTCTTCGGGAATGGCCGCCAAGCGCATCAATAAGCTACTTCGAAGCGAACATTTACATGTGTTGGTGGCTCAAGTCAGTCGCCTATCTCTACAAGCTTACTGGTGACTTGAGCAACTTCAAGACCGTTTGTCGGTTTGTGGTCGAATTTGACAAGGAATGCCCTGCGATCAGCAGTGCTGTAATGGATTCGTGGACAATGATTATGGGAGAAGTGCTTGACATTGATCTGAGACCTCAGACCGACATCTGCGGGGAGACTCCGATAGTAGCGGCTGATGTAACCCAGGTTTGTGATGAGGTTGAAGTGGAGACTAGCTCGGCGACCACAGCACAACAGGTCCGCTTACTGGTTCAGCGAGAGCGATTGGATCCATCACAACGATGTGACTTCCGCCAGCCTGTAGCACAAGAAGCCGCACCGGCCGAAACAGCACAAGCCGAGACCTTTGATTTAGGAGATAAACCTATGAAGCAGGCCAGACTTAGGAGCAAGCAGAAACAACGACTGCGAGTCCTCGCACGAACAAACTTCATCTCCACAGACACGAAAAGAAAATCGAAGAAGCTCTCGCTCGACCTTACGTCCATCCTCAAGCCGAAGGGAAAGAATTCTCTGCATCGGCGGGGAGTTGCGAGACGAGTTTTTCAATCACAGGCCCGTGCTACACTGGAGGCAATGGAGAAGCCCACACGGAAGCTTCGAGGAACAACTACACGCAAACAGACTCGGGACCTCGAGAAAGCAATGAGGATATCATTGTTGGCAGTAGTCGAACAAAACGATACAGCGACAGCGCCTACTCCGCACCCTCGACAGGCGGAGAATGGCACAGATACATTGAAATCCGGTCAAGACGAAGACATTTATAGTGACGAGTCGACCGAGAAGGTGAGCTGGCTGAAGGCTCAAGAGATATACCAGCCAGAAGCATATGATCCGGACATAAGCCACGCGATCCACGAGGAAATACCATCAACCGAAACCGAGGAAGAGGAATACCACGATAAGTCGGACCAGGGACCTTCTGGCTCGTCTTTATCACCGTCACATAAGTCTCAAGACCGATCGTGACTCGAAAAAATTTGCTTTCGATGAGGAGGTTCAGTTGGCCTGGGCCACAAAAAAAGTGGGAGTAGAAGAAGCTTGAGTCTCCCTCCCTGAGACGGCTGGAAGACCAAGCGAAACGTGTGGGAGAATCTTTCATTATTTCATACTATCTTTTCATAGATCGCATCAGCCTATCTGTAGCAATCCTGGCCAGTATCAAAGACTGTACTGCGCATTTTCCCTAGGATGGAGAAGATAGCGAGAGTCAGCCTGTGGAGCATGATAGGCACAGCATGTAAGACATCATTTTGAAGTTCCTCCTGCCAGCACTTGCAGACGTGATTCTCCCCTTGCGGCTACGATGCATATCCCTCACGAAGTGACCAGTCATTGCTGACCTGTCTCACCCCTTCTCTAGCCACTCCCTCAGGGGGCAGCCATGCTCCCAACAGGTTTCCAAACGTTTTGACGCTTTGCCATCAGTCTTTAAGTGGTCATCCCATGAACGCTGTTTCGTCGAGGCGTTATCAAAGCGCAAAGCGACTAATAGATGCCTTTGCTACCAGACATAGTACAGCCTCTGTTCATACCTAAGCTTGCCGAATCCCAATTCCGACAAATGTGTGCCCTCACCAGCGAAATTACCTCGAAACTCTCATCCAACTTTGACCCCCCTCTATACCCTCGCCTTTAACTACGCTAAGAACATAAATTATGGCACGTCGTACACGCATCCAAAGCCATAAAAGTATTCCTCTGGCAAGGTTTCACACGGAGATTGAGGTTGCGATAACCTTGTCGCTTATCTTACCCCTGCTATCTAGCTTCTTACTGCACCTAGCTTAGTCCCGCATGTGGAGCGCCCTGTGGGGCGTGCTCTCGCTTAACAGCCGCCTAGAATCTTTCTCCCATCATCTCTTCAAAGACTGACGACACTTCAGCTCGTACTCTCCATGTCTTGCTCAGCTACCGTGTACTAGAATCATTGGTTCCTTAGTATTTATGGTCCTATGCAATTCTGGAATAGACCCTCCATGAGTGCGATGGTGAACTTGTCCAAATGCGATTCCTCAAAGCAGCCAGGACAGACCATGTCAATAATGCTGAGAACACTCTCACGGACGCTTCTCACTACTTTTTCGGTTACCAGCCCTAGGCCTAAAAGTAGTAGGACACACCCAAGCTCAACACATCGAATTCTACTGTTTACGTCAAAAATATCAACCATGTCGTCCACGTCGGTTTTGTTTCTACCACTTTCCATGCACAACGATGAAACGCCATAGACACCAGCCTGTACCTCCCATCCCAAGCAATAACAACTCACTCCTGAGATGCTACAGTCTTTCGAAATCCGTGACGGCGTTCCAGGTTGTTACGCCGCAGATCGGGTACAAGGCGATATTTGTCAGAATGCCAGATAAGACACTGATGGAGCCGGATATGCTGCTAATGATGCCGCGTGAGTTTTTCCTTATGCACTCCCATCTTTCTCGCAAATTTCCACCCCTACCTTGCACTCTTTCGTGGCATTACGATTGCTCCGAAAGGTTTCCTCGTGGTTATTCGTTCTCCCAGACTTCTCGTGCAAAGACAGCCACACTCAATTCCTTCACTAACATTTCACAGACCACAACACAACCCACCAAGTCCCCTGGATGAGCGACTACCTCCAAGACCAAGCCTACTGCCGCCTCGAGACCCTCCAACGCACCCCCGGGGTCCTCTACGGACACACCTACCGTCTCCTCGACTATGTCCAACAATGCCTACGACCCTGGCCTGAGCCAGTCGAATACTATGAGGCGGTGACGCATTTGCTGGGATGGCTATTGGGCGTGCGGGTCATGTATAAGCTTGAGGGGAAGCGGGTCGAAGAGGCGAGGGTGAGGGGCATGGTTGAGGAGGTGGAGAGGAGGAGTGGGATTCGGGTTGAGCATGGGATTGGGGGTTATGGGAGGAGGTGGGAGGCGGAGATGCGTTATGGATGGGGTCGGTGATGAGTTGTTGAGTAGTTATGGATTTGGGGAGAAGCGAAGGTAGGGGGGTTAGCTGTGAGGGGGGATAGGGGAGAGGCAAGATGAGTCGCTGATACGTCTGATGTCAGTGGAATGATCGTGGCATACTTCAAGCCTGGAAAGCATTTGCAAGGAATGATTGTGGAGATATGACTGCAGTAAGATGTCGTTGATGTTTCTTCCACTATCGGTCAATCGTGTACCTTGAGACGCATCCATCCATGTCTGGTGTGTCCACGAGAGGGGGGACAAGACAGAATCGAGACGTGCGTTCCCCATTTCACCTCCCCATATCCCGCTCCTGGCTGTATTGGTCCTCAACTTGAATAGATAGCCCAATCGCCCCACCAAATTACACAGTCATTGTCGGTCAAATCATGTCAGCTGCTGATAAGGGCTATTGAGCATTCTCCCTTAGCATCATATACATAGTATCCAAGTGCAGATTCAACAAACCTCATTGCTTGATCATGCCTCTTCAATTAAGGCTGCAATCTCCTGTTGCGCTTCCTCCATCATGGCCATGGCTCGCTTCAGCTGCTTGTGAGCTCGCCTCAGACGCTTGCTAATGGACTTAGCTGCAAGGTCCTTGTTGCCAGTTTTCTTGGCCACGGTGGCCTGCGAACGGTGTGTTCCCGCCGAAGGTGTATGGGTAGAGACGCTCGGAGAGGAGAGGTCATCATCAGTGTCCTGTTCGTCCTGCTTGTTCGCTACCTTTGGTGCGTGCGGTACGCGCTTCCCATCTTTGCCTGATGTAACACGCTTCGATGAAGACGCTGGAGATGGTGCGCTGGAACCGGCCAAAGCTTGCTCGAGTGCTTCGTCATTATCGCTACCGTCATAGCGCTTGCCAGACGAACGGAGATATCGCGGCGCGACAACCTCGTGGGCTCGCATTCTAGCCGAGTGCATAAGGCCTATGGCGTGGAGTCTGGCTTTCTTGTCAATCCAGACGGCGTCGTACCCAGGCCCCACTTTGTTCTTCCGCGCGAAGGCGGCCCTGCACGCCTTGATCTCCGGATCGAGAAGACCGCCACGGTAAGGTCCGAGGAGCTGACACTCGAGATTCACACGTTCGTCATTGCGCGTTTTTGTATCATCCTTAAATAATGAGGTGGTTCTATGGGCAACTAGAATACAGAACAAACGTCAGCATCAAGCGAGATGTCGTAGGAAGAAGCTGAACGCGAACTCTCATTCTGGATGGAGAGCTCTGATAGTTCCTACCTTCGTCGTACTGATAAACCTTGCAACGGCGGTCAATCCACTCGGTAGACATTGTGTCGAAGATGGCTCTCAGAGTGGTGCTGTAAAAAGGAACGGTGAAAGTAGGCCTGCGATTGCTTTTGAACTGCGGGCCAAGGCATGATATCATCTCGGCTATATCAGTTCGAAGATTCATTGCGTGCCGAGGTCAGGAGTGGAGCACGGCTATCAGTGCTGAGCGTGAAACCTCACTGTTTTTGGACAACACTTCGTTCACATGTTGGAGACCGACTACCTGCAGGCCAAGGTCAGCTTTTCAGGGCTATATCAAGTCCCAAATATCTAAACCGAGTTCTTGGAGCCTTGTGTTTTCATGAAACATGCCAAATGCTTTGACGGTTTGCCCCTTTAGCTATGGTCTCTCAATGGTTCATCAGCCCATCGTCATTCCGTCAAAGCGTTCTTCGATAAGTGCCAAGAACTAGATGGACTCCTTCCTGCTGGCGTGTGGGACGAACAAACATCACCCTACTACAATCGATAGTTTAATGAGGCACTTAAGTCTGGCATATACAGTCCGATAATCTCAAAGTACTGCTTGCTGCTCCATCGACAAAAGCCCTCAGATGCCTTAGCTTGGACTTGTTCTCCTGCGTCTAGATCGCTATCAAGCTGGTCTTCTTCATGTAGCTAGTATTGATAGCAATGACGCATCTTCAGAGGACTTTTGCGACAGAACCTCGCGGTTTCATTGCCGACAAACTTTATCGTGTGCAGAGAGTGTTAGAGCATAGCCTTGTCCGACAGTAACTAGATGTTTTAGCGTGTCTTAGATCTGGTTGTATGTCGAAACCTCTCTGCCAGACGGCGGCCAAACTTCACATTAGCATAAAGTTAGGTAGTGGTCGATTAGCTCGAACATTATACTGAAGAGACACGCCCGGCATTATTTGTTTTTAGGAGGGACTCACCCATTAGACATTTTTCGAAGAAAGGAAATCCCAGTCCTACAGATGGGTAGGCTGAGAACAATGACATAGCGCGAACGGAAAATAGCATTGTCACAAGTTTTGACTGATTTCGCTTGGTATCGTACGATGCAGTACTGTTAATACCCAGGACACAGTGAATGAATTGGTAGTCAGGCTTGCTCTTTCTGCATATTCTTAGTTGTCAAAACAGCCACGATGACTGAGCAGGCACTCGAATAGTAGATTAGAGTGGACTGACGACACGATCCTGTCCAAAAGCTTGAGCAAAAGAAACTTGGGAGGTGAAGCCATTGCAACAAACACGTCTCCCCCTTGTTGAGAGTAATCCGATTGCCAGAAATACGCCTCGGGTGATTCTTTAAGGTCACAGACCTAGCATGATGGTATGATTGGACGAACTTAGTTTCCCTCAGTCTATTTTAGAGCCCTCTGAACCCTCTAGCCTCTGTGCTCTCTGCCCTCGGTTCATTGTAGCCTCGGTCCCCAGTAGCGTATGATTTTGCCGCAGCCTCGCTTAAATTACTCTTTATAGAGATTTTAGTTAGATTGTTTATTTTAAGGCCCTCAAAGTTGGACCAATCGACCACAGAGCCATGCATCAACCAGCGGACACCTAAACCACTTATAATATAGGTTCAAATAATCAAATACGCAGAGTTGTGCCGTTAACTTCCTATCGATTAACACGCAATTCTTCTGCGTTGCACGCAATTCAAAATCGCAAAGCTGCTTTAATTGTACCTTAACATAAAAAGAACATTAAAATTGTGGGGAGGCGCGGATTCGAACGAGAGGCTCCGGTTCCGGCTTAACATGACACCGGATGTGCAGATCTATTGCTACCCAAGTGCTCTATCCATGAACATTCTCTAACGGAGGAACTTCGCGCATTTCCTCAAGTCTTCCATGACTCTTTTTATCGTCGGATTATGTAAGCCCACTCGCAGTATGTGCATCTCTGAACTTCGCTTGATCTGTTAGCCTCTCGCGCATGTCAGCATCGATGAGATAGCGCGACAAGCTTTCTTCAGAACATTCTCTATGTGCGGCGTGATCAACTGGATAGCAGGACGGCCTTGATTCTTTGTTGAATGAAAATGCTTGGAGAGTCCTGGATGACTTGGGGCTAGTTCCGGGGACAAGGGAGATTAGAGAGGGCTGTACTAGTTGTTTCCGATGCTATTTAGTATGATAACCGCCCACTGCACTTCTCTCCTTATTGCCTTTGTCTCTTTTTGATTTGCTCTCTTACTTCTTGTGCTTTTTTCGCCCAGATAGGAGAGGCTAAGTCGACTTCGAAGCAGTTCTAGTGACTCTTTCGGTAACTTTATCCTACTGGTAAACTTCGCCATAGGCCTGTCGACAGCGGCGAAGATGCTACGAAATGGTCGGTGGACCAAACACCTCTTGTATGTACATTTATAGCTGTTCCTCGACTGCTTTGAGTGCGAAAAGCAGTAGCCAGGCGCCTTTCAGTCGACAAAAGGTAGGGAGAGTCCCACAAAAGACCACATGTCATGTGCCTCTACATCTCACAATCTTTCCAGGAGGCTGAAAACCTGTAAACATACGCTCTTCATTTCAGTTATCACTTGACGATGCAGTACATGAGTCCTCGACAAACGGGCTATCTCAGAAGTTGGGGAGGATTGAAGGAGCTGCGTCCGGTGTCCTCCTAAGAAACTGACTGATGCCCACAATCCCAGTCTTCTTTGAAGCCCCGAAGTCCCCATCCTGCTCAGTAGCTAGTCAATTGGGTACATCCGTCAATGTTGCAATTCTTTGAGTAGGTCTTTTAAGCACCTGGGGAGCAAAAGGCGGCTTCTGTGATGACTGGCGGAACGCTTTTCGAACCGGACGGGAGCGAAAATCTTGTCTATTAGTATTCTGGAGTCGTAGAATAAATGGCTGACAACTATTACGATTATTAAAATAAATAAGGTACAGGGAATGGTGATAAGACTCCTGCTGTTGTTGTTGGTCGTCTCAACAAGGTTTTTCTGATTAGTCATCAGACTTGGCAATGAAATTCTCTATTCCGAATTCTGTTTTCTTGATCGACCTTTTTCTTCCTCCTATGCGTATAGGACTTGACCATTACCTCACTGCTCCGCCCAACTTTTTCTCCAATGGGACAGAAGGCTACGACCAGATGTGGCATCGGAGTCGCAGCTGTGTCACCGATCCGAGAGACCGGTACAGAGATTTCCGCAGCTATCATTCTCCAGTATGTATGCTCAGGTGATGAAACCTTCTGATGAAGCTCGAGGAGAGCCTTGGGGCAATTCACTAGCGTAGCACATGATGCAACATCTTTGGCGGGGCTTCACTTGAAGTGAACAGCACCTACAGCTTCATCGCCGAGAATTGATGAATGAATACTATGGCACTGATCGATAGACACATTAATTCACCACTCGCTGTTGTCAAAGCTGGATATATGAAGTCTTATTTGACGAACCGATCTTCGATCCCTCTTCAACCTCTATCCTCTCCACAATAACATCGCTTTTGCCGGCCAGAAGGTTGGTTAGTATGATCGAGCCTCCATCATCTCCGTTATTAACCGCTCAGGGTCGATTCAACCTATACTATCGCATCAATAATAAAATCATATAATGCTCTCAAAGAGCTGGAAGACGTCCTCTCACAGCCTACAAATCTTACTTACGATATAAAACTAGCCTCCTTCTGCTCCATCCGTATTGCCATGTTGATGTTCCCCAGTAACTGATCTTACTAGGTATGTTGCCATCTTCTGCTGTCTTGCGCTACCAGCTATGATAATCGTGACGACGTCCAGATCACTTTTATACTATATCACGCACCTTTCCCTTGTTCCTGCGCCAACTACGTCGCCTTGGCATCACAGTGCACAACCAATGGGCCAGAAACCTTCGTCATAACGGTCGAAGGAAATTTTGGCATAGTCAAGCAAGCCACTCGTCCAGGTGAGCAATCAGAGATGGAATTCTCTGTTAGGCAGAATCCTTGGGTCCGGCCGAGCATTTGCACCATGGATGTTCATCCATGACCCCTAGCAAGGGGTCCAAAACCATCACAAACTTGACAGATGCTGGCGATGAATTCGAGGACAATGATGTTGCTCGATCCGCAAAGGGAGCTTCGAAGAAGCGGGTGAAATCACACTCTAACACAAGCCTACGCCGATCACTTCTGCCCCTCCATTCGTCCCGAAGGCTCAGCGCCATGCGGCTCTTCCCACCAAACGCCAGAACGCCGATGGGGCGAAAGGTGGTGAAAATAAACGTCACAAGCGGGGAGTAAGCCAAATCAGCCCGCTTAAAGAACGCCATCACTCATTTTGCGCACAGGTTACTGGACCCCCAGCGACGGTAGGACCGATATCACGCCCAAGCCAGGGAAGCAAACCTTCCCTGCCAACTACTCGGGCTCTCCACAAACCCGCCGAGGGAGCGGCTTCTCAACTCTTTGAGCTTGTTCTGGGGGCTGGTACTTCAGTCATCCGCGAATTGGAGGAGCCCGAGGATCGGGACGAGTCCTATAGGGCGTTCCTCGAGATGGAGTGGCGGGGAAATCGGTTCTGAAGAGTCTGAACATAGTGTCTAATTGTCACAGTCATCTTATTCAGTCATGTGGACTCGGCTGCATCGAGTCACCATTCTGCGGTGGTTGTGTACTTGGAAGCGTTTTTACTTTGCATGTTTTAGACTTGGATAGAGCACGATACAATCGAACGAGTTCATGCAAGTTTTACCTCTTTCACCTGCTGCCGACCTGCTACCCTCGAAATTTCTGCGACTTGGCCTCCACATAATAAATCTACCTTGACTTTAATCCGCATAACGTCTATTAGGGGGGTGACTTCACGCATCAAAAGGTGTTGATCGTTCACTCCTCGAATTTAAGTTAGTAGTGATACCTCGGGGCAGTGCCACATGAATAAATCACATGAATGTTTGAATACAGATATTCACCAGCGGTTGCTGTCAGAGAGACTTACTTAAGGTATCTTCTTTCCCAGATCTTCTTGGACATCCCCACTGTCCCGATTCACCTCGCACACACCACAACGAAAGACTGTGGAGGCTGGTCTGTCTAATATCATAGGCTGTCTGTCTCTTATATACTATAACATCAGGTTCTCCATCGATCTATAGACTACATCACACGGCAATAGCTCAGACCGCATCTCAGGCTCAATATTGAATTGTTACTCTCCTTATATTTGATTGTATAAGATATATTAATAACGATATTCAAAATATGTTGTGATATGACCTATAATACTTATTTCAACCCTCCCAGCCTCAACATTCCGAGTACAAGCGAAGCAGGTCTGCTTGGTAGATCCTCAGCTGGTACCTCAGACTCTTCCACTGCACTTCCATTCCTTCAGCAGCTGGAAGAAGTTTCACGTTGAAAAGTTGACAGCTCCGTTGGGTAAGATGATGCTAGGAGCCAGCATGGAAGCGCGCCTCTACACTATTTCGACGAGATGCACTGGTACAGACCCAGGTCGTTCATGAATGACGCCTGATTGTCGTTCTGTCAGGGTGCACATGTTAAAGAGACAATGTTCAGCCAGACAAGCTACTTCTATTGTTGGTTGCGGCCGGTTGCTAGCCATGACCTCGTGGCATCCTCAGCTGATATTCAATTTCATCCTCGACCTACCGACATCGAAGATACAGGAAGGAAGCTGAGAAATTAGAAATAGCAGTGATTGGAGACCAGAAAGAGAGTGCTTGGCGAGGCTCCCAGGGTGAAATCAAGGCGTCTTCTACACAAAACTCAGGGGCATTCACTGAGCGTCGCTCTCGCCCGTTCACAGTGACTCTTCGCAGTGAAGGTAAGTCAACATCGCTGCGTCGAAGCGACTCCTAACTGAAGTCGCAAATCACTGATTGCTGTCTTTTTCCTAGACAACCGCTACCTTTATCAAATCACGAGTGACAGTAGCATCCAGCGTCAGGCCTAGCGTGATGACTTAAAACAAAAACTCGATGAGCCGGATGAAGACAGCCTGACGACGATCGAAGAACAGCAATGCGAAGAGGCATTTGACCGCCATCAACCCTCCCAAAAACTTATGCGGCCGCGTGGCAAGACGCACTGGACACGGGCAATAACGGCCACGAGGAACTTCTCAGTCTCCTGCAGGAGATCAAGGATAAGGACAAGGATCTCCAGCCACTCCTACTGGCGGAACTCGCGGAGGTCAACAAACATTGTCTACTGGACGAGGCACAGAACCGCCGAAGTCTCTGGTAGTCTTGACTTATGCCTCCCTAGCCAAGGAGCTGCTTGTGCAACGGAAGCACAGCAATCACAAACTCCATAGCCACAGACTCCGCAGCCGCGGACTTAAGTCGAGATGCGAGAGACACTCACCAGGCCCGAAGGAGGAAATCTGAGCATTGACAACCGTATTTATACACGTTGCAGATCTTATTCGTTGGTGTAACAAAGTAGCAGGTACCGAACGACGGGAGAGACTAGAGAACATTCGGGACACATTGTTGGAAGCGCTAGAAACGGCAGAGACATGGAAAAGAGATTTTTGGCAGGCGGTAGCCAACGACGCACGGGTTACTCTAAACAATCCTCTATAGCGGGAGCTCAAGAATTCCGCAGAAGCTATACCAGAGCAGTGTCGTAGAACAACAAAGAGTACCATGAGTGGCGCAGCATGTCAGGACAAAAGCAAAAGCACTCTCTTGGGAGAGCGATGACAGGGCCACACAGAGGAGTCGAAACACAATTACAACACTTTGACTTCTGAATTTTACATATAATCTCGGCACCGTGCTTACAAAGTTACGAGTAGTAACCAACCTGCCTTAAAATAATACCCATCAGACAGGGTCTTCGCACAGCAGGACAGGTTAGGGGGCGTCATCTACACTGGCGAAGATAGCGGCATGCAATTCCATTATTCCGAGGATGACTTAGACGCGGACGGCAGGCAGTATGAGGAGAACGACTACTTCTCCGAAGATTATAACGCGAGCTTCGATCACAGCGAGCGATACGTGGAGGAGGATAACACGTATTATAGGAACAGCGACGATACCGCCGAAGCTGGTGACGCAGCATCCGAAGTTTCACGAGTATGCTGATGAAGAGCAAGAATTAAGGTCCAAAGAAAAAGACTCCTTCGATGATGATCGAGTAGGACTTGAAAGAACCTGCTAAGCGTAGTGCTGGTCAAACATCTGTGCCAAATCCAGCGACCGTGCCATCTAAGGATTAAACAGATACGGGGGAGTCTACAGGTTGCGAATTAAAGGGGTTCATCTAGGCCAGCAAGTCGGAGTCTTCAGTTCTATCGAGAGCATCGAACAAAGCTCGTAGAAACAACACGGCAGCTGTAGCTCGAAATCAAAGGGCCACGACAGACGCGCCACTCAAGCTGTCGATGCCAGCAATCTTCGAGAACATCGATCTAGAAAAACAATGGAATGCGGCACCTGCCGCGCCAACGGCTATGAAGTATATTCCGTCGCCAGACATGGCTGCGCCTGCACCATCCATCGAGTCACCGAAAACTACTCCTCCTACGCAAATCAATTGAGGAGACAGCCAAGTATGGCAATCCCAGTGGTATGCATCCGGACGATGCTCCTTCGTGCAATCTCAGAGCTTGGTGATCGACAATGTCCTCACGAAGAACGATCTGCTGGTGGTAATGCTGGATTTGAGAAGCTTACAAGGGCAGGACAGTTGGTTAATCGTGGAATGTAGTATCTTAGTGAATGAAAAAAATGCAGCATCGGGTCAGCATAGCGTTGAATAAAGCCACAGACCTCATCGTGACTTCGGTAGATAAGCCAGAAGTGCCTTAGGTCTGCGTACATCTTTACAGATGCTTCTTGATGTGTTGAGATTCGCAGTCCTGTCGTTTCCACGGTCGTTGTGCCCGAATGTAAAACAAAGGGAAAGATGGTTTAGCTACAGCTGAACAATGGCAGAGCAACAGCAAGCGAGGCGTACTTCCCGATAGAACCGCTTACCGAATCTAGCTGATGAGCCAAGGTACTACCAAGGTCCAAGATAAATCCACACTTGCTGGCGGAGGCCGTTGAAAACCGGGAAGGATTCTATGTTGCGCGAGTTGGGGCTTGATTCTAGTATCACTCGGTTAGACTCTTTAGACCGTGTGGTTGGCTTTAAGATGGGAGGCGGCACTAGCTATCATTTCTGGCTGGAGGGGAGGCACCTGGTTCTCTTCTCCCACCTCGAGGGTGTTATTGAGGAGCCTGATTCTTCCTATCTCTTGGGTCATGCCTAGGCTGTCCTAGAGGCCTACCCTAGATATTGGCTCCGCAAGCTTGTAAGCCATCTTCTAGCCCAGGTCAAGATTGCTTATGAGGTGGACTGTTCAAGGACTATGATGAGTTGATATGGCGTCTTGGGTTTGAAGCGAATGCTTCGTTAAGTTCCGTAATACGGTTTTGTCGATCTGATCGCTCTAACAATACCGTCGGCCCCAAAGTCCCGATTCCGTGATTGGAGTCCCTTGTCCGGGCTAGCTCTACGAGCACCTCAGATGTTGGCCGGCAAAATTGGGCGAGGAAACAAACAGCGATGGATTGGGGAATAGCAGAGTGTCCAGATGGATGCCCTGGTAGGGTATCAAATAGAACACGAGAGATTCCACACCAGAGCCTCCACTGGAGAAGTGTAATTGAGTGGATCAAGTCAAAGAAGATCCAGTTGACTCGAGCGAGTTACCAATTACCATGCGGTGGGCCAAATTGGGACTCTTTTTTCGTGACTTCATCTTCTCGGCTGCTGATTTGGGGATTAGCCAACGCGGTTTGGGTAAGATGCTGCTTTAAACATCATCAATGCAGATAATTGGGGGTCTTTCTCAAATTTCAGGGTACGCTGCATGATAATATCTCTATAAGCTAGCTACGAGTCATTACCACCACATCCATCTGTAAACCCGCCCGACGCAATAGCAACCTTATTATTCTGGAAACATCTCGCATTGACAAAGACCGGAAAATTTACAGACAGGCCCCATTCATTACCGTCTTTGTCTGGCGCGTCGTAGTACTCCCACTTCCAAGCCGTGATACCGAGGCCTAGGCAGCCTTTGATGTTAGGGCGAACGGTATCCTCACCATTATCCCAGGTAGCCCAGCCAGCACCATGCAGCTTGTAGTCGGAATAAAAGACTTTATACCAGCCTTTGCAGTCGCCGTGCGGCTTCGTGATGGGCGGCCACGGGCGATTGTCGCGCTTGACATTGATCTCGTAGGTGTATTCGCCTCGGACATACCGGCCGCCAAACTTCCAGTTCATCGGGTTATTGGGGTCGTTGCCATCGCATCCATTGATCAGGCGGTCAAAGGATTGCAGACACTCGTCTTTGTTAAAGCTACTGGCTTTGATGGACAGTTGCAGCAGGAAGGAATGCTCGTCCGGCGTGCCAACATGGTACGGCACCTCCGATTTCCAGCCTACTGTATTATCAGGCGTGTTCACCTTGTCGCAGAAGTCCTTGTAGTTCTCATTCATGCGGTCCGCATTGGCATAGCCCTTGCGGCCGTCTGTCTGCCAGCACTTGAACTCGTCGCTGATAGCGCAAGATGGACCTCCTAGGCCGAGGACCTCCGCCCGGGTGTCGATCATAGTTTGTATCGCGAATGCAGTGATGGTCTCGTGGCCAAGCTCATTGGGGTGGAAGTATTTTCCGAACGCATCCGGAACCCCAAGACCAAGAGTAAAATCGGGACCGTCATCGCCGGGACAGCGAGGAGGAGCTGGGCTTCGGCGATCAAGTCTGTGTAGCGCCTCAGCTGGCGGATTCAAGGACTTCCAGAGGAGGGAATCGTGGATATCGGTCGACCTTTCCGTAAGTTCCAGATTCTCGCGTTCTCGATCGGGCGTGCTCCTTCTTTTCAATTCATCGTGATATTCAACGGACACAAATGTATCAGGTTTGAAGAACTGCAGGTCTGGCTGTTGCGGATCCGGGTATCTACCCGTAGATTCTGGGACGCAGTATTGGCCACTGACGCCTTGCTGTGGCCAGATATCCCAATCGGCAGTCGCAATTTTGTACTTGACTTTTGAGTTCTTGTTTATGTCGTTTACCACATCATCGATCGCTTTGTTAATGTTGACTACCAGTGTGTTAAATTTTTTACGACGGTCGATGGTCAGTAGCAACGGGCTAAGCCACAATTTCGGAAACGCCCATGCTTGTTTCTTTTCGCAGTCATCATTGTCCGTGTTGAAATACTGAGCGTATAAATTGTAGACTACGATGCTATCCTTGTTCATCTTGTCGTCCAGTGCAAGCAGCAGCTCCTTGATATTCGGCTTCAGAATGGTATCGACGTTTTCCTGGGCTTTATCTAGGATTGCTTGGCACTTAGCCTCGCCTTGAAACGGCAAAAAGATACAAGTCTTGATGATGCCAGCCTGCACAGAGAATGAGAAGTCAGCGATGATGGGGTTGAAGGGTCCAGATCTGGTGTAGCCGTACCAAGCAAAGGTCGTTCCCTCCAGCTGTCATCATGACCATATCCACGTTTCCCTGCATCTTTGAGATCTGATCATGAATTTGGACAGACCTGTCACCCGAGCAAGCTATGTACTGGAAGTCCTGAACGGCAGGTCCGAACGCATTATTGGCGAGTGATGGATAGGAATGGTCATAGCGCGAGCATCGATAATCTTCTTTCTGTTGAGAGTAGAGACGACCAGATCCGATACCAGCAGTAAAGCTGTCACCGATGGCTGCCCATCTCTTGATCCATCCAAAATCTGCTGGATCTGGGCCTGCTCTCTGAGTGATGAGAAAACTTTGCGAGGTTTCATTTGCTTCTACCAGATCGGAAAAGACTTCTCTGACTTTTAGTCGATCAGAGAGAACATGGGCGATTGCGTTACTTCGCAGCATCAGAGCAACGGCTAGAGCATTGAGGGAGAGCATCACTGGCTACGTAAAAGAACAAAAGACAAATTCAAGGGGATCCAAGTCAAAGCCGTCAACAGCGAGGTATCGGAATACTAAACAAGTAGAAATAGCAAAGAGAGACGGAGTAGCTCTCACATTGTACATACATATCAGTGGCGGCCAGTCATATTATTTTTCAGATGTTACTAAATTGAGAAGGGGGTATTCTTCTTTTTGCATATGCACCCATCCGAGACCCTGTGACCATGCTGGTCCTAACCTAACCACTTCTCCGAAAATGCCGGCTCAGATTGAAGGAGTAACACTATTGTGGGAATTGCAGAGGCCGGATGAATACGGCGTAGATATCACAGGGGCGCGAACAGAAGAGGGATCGACTCCGCTTCTTGCCCCACCCCGGAAGGACTAGTATGGTAGCAATCTGAGCCACCAGCGACAAGGAGCTGGAGCCAGGCGCCCAAATCCTTTTTTTGTTGCTATTCTGAAATTACGCGCCGCCTGGTGACAGGTCAAGAGCCTCCTTAACGCAACTAGAGTGGTGGCTTGCATCATTCGCATTCCTATTTGCCTTCGGGCGGTGCTTCAGGTACTTACGGCGTCGCGCAGAGGGGTGTCAAATTGATGTGGCCAGTAGTTGTATGCTTGATGGATCATGTGAAACACATATCGAGCGCCAGGATTTGCGATGCCAAGGAGGCGCTAAGCTTGATCAGGTAAGATCACCGCAGGATGCTGGTTAGTGGGATTCTTCCGGCGTCTGCGGCAGATTGTGATTGGCACTGCCTAGCGCCGAGTATCATCCTTGCATATGTTTCTCTGATGCGTGATCATGATGTAGGGGACATGCTGCCGCAGCTAGTATTGCTGCAACGCCAGCATAGGGTGGCTCTGTTTTCTGTATTCTATTGTCATCTGACGGCAAAGTATACTTGTAAAGTATACATCGCCGTAATCAAGCTTGAACATACATATCAGTCTCTCCATGCTCCTGTGCGATAGTGACTGTTTCTGAGAGAAAGTACATCTCCTGTGTCGAATTTCGTTGTTCTACGTTCATCGCAGATACAATATTCTTTACTGTTGATTAGCATGCTTTCATATGTTCTGCTGTTGGTGGTTTTCTCCCGCAGCGTGCTTGTGCTTGGTGAAGACAATCCCGATTATGCCTGTACGAAGTCAAAGGGATGTAAGGTCGGGTGCTGTGGGCCCTTGTGAGTTTCATGGGAGCCTCATCACTCGACAGGAACGTCGCTGACGAAGTGATTGAAGAGATGCAAAAGGCAATGGCATTTGCGGCCTTGGTCCTAAATTCTGTGGCGATAAATGCACGTCGACTTGTGACTACAAGAGCGAGTGCGATCCGGGCTGGGGACCAAAGTGGTCAAAAGCATCCGAATGCCCTCTAAAGGTTTGTTGTAGCAAATTTGGCTTTTGTGGTAGGTCTCGACATACAAATTACCGGCTGTGCCTATAGAGCATCACATTCACATACATAGGCACGACGGATGAATTTTGCGGTGGCAAGAAAGTCATTTCGCCGGAATGCGGCGGCAGAAGCTCTGATGCTAAGACCATCGGCTACTATGAGGGATGGAACCTACACCAGAGATCATGTGGAAGTACGTTGGGCAGTAACAAAATAGATCTTTGGTTTCTGGCACTGACGGTCCAAAACTTTAGCGATGAAGCCTGCGGATATTCCGCTGGGTTACTACACCCACATCAACTATGCCTTTGCAATTATCGATCCTAGGACTTTCAGGGTCGCTCCTATGGACCAATATACAGCGTCTTTGTACAATGACGTGACGGGATTGAAGTCTCGGCAACCGGATCTGCAAGTATGGATCGCCATCGGCGGATGGGCTATGAATGACCCCGGGCCAACAAGGACAACATTCTCGGATCTTGCCAAGTCGGAGTCTGCACAGGATACATTCTTCGAGTCGTTGATCACCTTCATGACGGCGAATGGATTTGATGGTGTTGACATTGATTGGTACAGTACATCACTATCGAATGGATGTTTCAAACTGAGCTGTATCCTTGCTCATTGATGCCATAGGGAGTACCCTGTCACGACTGATCGTGCTGGTATACCAGAGGACTTTGGTAATTATGTGAATTTCCTATCAAGGCTTAGAAATCGTCTCAACTCTAGTGGGCGACGATATGGCGTGTCTATAACTCTGGTAGGTAATACTGCAACCACTCTGGGGCGTCGCTAACATTTCTTAAGCCGGCATCTTATTGGTATCTAAAAGGCTTCGATATTGTAAAGCTGGAGCCGCACGTCGACTGGTTCAATATCATGACCTACGATATTCGTAAGTCTTTGGTACACCGTCAAGTCCGGAGATTCGTGCTTCTCAGTCGAGACAGCCTTCAAGATCTCGCATGCAGATTTCCTTAAATGGAATCCAGCCGTTTCGAAAGACTGTATCACCAACTTCTGGGTCAAAATTTCGTACTGCGTAGGCATCGACAGCGCCATGCGCTCGAAATCTTCTTCCGCGAGTTCCAAAGCTTCTTCGATCACAAGCGAAACCTCCGAGATTACAACAACCACATCGAATGCGACCAAGATATCCTCTACCAGCGACTCTTCGTCGGGCGCCAGCAGTACCTACTCCATTAGGAATCCTGTGACTTCGTTTAACATCAGCACTTCAACGATCGACACATCATGGCCGCCTAAGAAGACTCAAACCGGTCAGCCAAGCTACTGCAACAGATGGTATTTGGTCGAAGCAGGCGATACCTGTGACATTGTCTACAACAGGTTTGGGACTTCGATGACAAAGCAGCAACTGTAAGCCTCGTCAGCTCAGTATCTACCTCAAGGGGCCGCCTCTCGATCTATTGCAATGAGTAGAGCCAGCTCACCGATGTACTAGGCTTGAGTGGAACCCAGCATTGGACAAAGACTGTTCTGGGCTTTACTACGGTTGGTGGGTGTGCGTTGGAGCTCAGCCGCGATCTTCCCTATCACTCACCTACTTCACGGAGCCGGGACCTGTAATTATCCCTACGTATAGTCTATTTACGCCGCTCGCCTTTCTAACTGTAAATTCGTCATTTACGGCGACGCCGACGCAGTCCGGTCTAGCTTCGAACTGCAAGGCCTTCTACTCAGCAAGTCCTGTAAGCTGATGGACTCCGATGCTGTAGACCGCTATGATTTGTACTGACAGTATTGTCTATGTAGGGCGATACTTGCACTAAAGTCCTCGAGCAATTCAATTACATCTCGAGAGAAGCGTTTTTCAAGTGGAACCCAGCGTTGAAAGATGACTGTGATGGCCTTTTCGCGAATTATTGGTATTGCGTTGCCAATTACGGACCAAGCGACATGCCAATGCCGCCAAAGGTGACCAAAGCACCAACAGACCTCCCAAAAAGTATTGCAGGTAATTGCATTGCGTGGTATCAGATGACCGGATCAGACAGCTGCGACTCGATAGCCGCTATGTTTGGAACATTTTCCAAGACTGACTTCATCAAATGGAATCCGGATGTCTGGTCTGATTGCTCGAATATCAAGGTCAGCACCATGTCCGTTCAACGTGAACAGGTTTGGAGAGAGTTGAACTGACTGAAGATCGTTTGTAGGATGAGAGCTGGTATTGTGTCGCAGTGCCTGACACCCCCAAAACTCGTACTTCGCTGGCGACTGCACCACCGATAATCAGCGCCAATCCGACTTCCTCCCGAGCCCCTGTAGGCGCTCGTGGCCTTGGTGCAATAGGAATTCCGACGAAATTATAAATCAAATGATTTGATCTCTCCTCATGGTTCATCGTTGTCTTTCAAAGGGCGAGAAATCATGATCGCACATGCTGATTATTGGTTATTCTTCGATCATCATCCGGGCTCGTGAATGTCTTTGGAGGAGTAGAGCCCTGCATGACCGAGGGGCTAGCGCCAGAAACGACAAAAGAAGGGATTAGAGTATCAAATCGTCCACATACTATTCAGTATGGCGAGTGCTTGGTTCCTTATTCTTATCGTTTTACGTCTGTTTGATCCACCAAAGCAGTCCATTCACCCTGATGGCTTAGGCAGAAGTAAGATCGACGGCATGGCGGCAATCCTAACGGTCCTCGTGTGACTAGCTATTGAGGAGGCTGTCGCTGTGTCGGCTAAAACCCAAACACATTATGTATACCATATTCCCGTTATTGTGTTGGCCATGCAAGCAGTAGCCTACGCTATCGAGCCTAGCATTTACGTGTCCAAGCTAGACTGACCCAAAGCAACTTACCCTGTATTTCGTCAATTTGAAAATCCCGTTGCGCTCCCATGGAACTTACCCTAGAGGTGTGTCATCGCTGCCTTCTCGGACCCAATATCCTGCCATGTCAGCAATTGGCGACTCGCAACCTGTGATGGCCGGTCGCCAGAAACCATGAAATGAACCAAGACCTGTGCCTCGTTTCTCGATACGGGCACCACCCTTCTTAGCTCTACGCAGTAACGCAGTGTATAGAGTAAGATTTGGGGCGAGCTCAAAATCTTTTAGCCTCGACCCATGTCTCTGCACCAATGCGTCAGCGGGCTCCAAGAGTCGACGCTCATACATCCCGATATCTACGTATTCAGGATTGGCTATGGAGGGGCTTGCGTCCACCCAAATATAAAGCTTTGTCAACAAGGGAAATGTCTTCGAAACTCGAGTCATTAGGTTGTCGTAGATTTCCAACTCCCCAAATGGCGTGTCATCCCCACCGGATAGGCGAATTAAATCCCATACCAGCACAAGTGATGATATATTGGCGAGACGCTGAGGGAGTAATAGCGAGTGCAAGTGCCTGATTAGGACGATGTTACTGATGGAAATGACATTGTCGAAATAAATAAGGTTGATAGTCTCGGTATACCTAATCTTGATCAGCTGAGGGCAAAAAAATAGATAGAGTATTTCCAAAGGGTCAAATCTTGCTCAAACCTCGGAATCGTTATCTTTCCTGGGTGAAGAGAACATCGTAGAAGTGGTAACGATGTTATGGTTAGATTTGGGTGAGAGATGTATGGTACACACAAGGGCTGCTCATCCGTCTGAAGTAACGAAGAATGCTACTCACGCTTGTCGACACGATAACAGCCACCCCATGACTCCCAAGAAGCACTTACCGGGCCACTCTCCAGCGTAAAATTTATCACACATTCCACGTAGAGATCCAGATTGACATTTGTCGTTCCAGGGTTCTCCGAAAGGGCTGCGATGGCAGACACAACTCCACCATGCCCAAATGGGTTTTGCGTTGTGATCTATATTCCCGAGATCCGTGCTCACTTGGGCGTGCGTTTGATGGTGCGCGGGAACGCGTGGCACCTTGCATATGCGAGGATACTGGAAGCGCAGGTCCATGTGGACGGTACGGTCCCCAAATGCAGCGATATAGATCTGGTCTCGCAGCTCCCGTGGTAGTCGCTCGAAGAAGGCGCCATTCGGTGTGAACGTAGTGAGATCTTGGCATGACGATGAAGGGGTTATAAGATGCTTGCGCTTTTTTGGCAGGACTGGAAAGCCTGCTGGTAATGCAGGCTCAGATGGCTTGAGACCAGAATCATTGTTACGAGCGCCACTGAAAATATCGCGCAGCCATTTACGGAGCTTTGGCATGCTTGAAAACGGAGATTATGAGTACGAAGGTGAATAGACAAGTAAATAAGAAAGGTATAAAAGGAAGGAAGTGGATGTGGAGGATTCGAATCGACCAAGTAGTGCGGGCATATGTCAGTACGCTCGCGGCACATGGAGTCATGCTTGAATCGAGCAAGGGTCTTTGCATACATCAGCCACTTTCTCTATTTTCGCTCAAACCTCGAATGCACCTCGAATGCCACACATGTGACGCTCAATGATATGTAGCATGCATTGGTGTCTTGGCCATATACCTTTAGTGATGGACATCTGTCAGTTACCACTTCGCTTACTAGCGGTAAATTACCGTCACTGACGGTAAATAAAAATTCTCATTTACGGTCAGTAACGTACTAATCGCGGGTTAGTAACTAAATTCGTCCCTCACTGTCTTGTCCCTCGACGGGTGCCACCTAGGTTAATATATTACCTGCATTAATAATTTTCTATCAGATTTTATTAAATTACCTAATTAATTATCTACTACTATTACTATACTTCAATTAAGCTATAAAGAGCGCGAACTATGTGTTATGTAGATCTACAAAGTCTTTCAGAACAATAAATATAGTAATATTGTCTTATATGTACGCGAATTTAAATATAGTTAATAGAATTCTACAAAATTGTCTTAATAATATATTCTTAAAATCGATATACTTTTCTATCTGCAAACAATATATAAATATATAAAAATAGATAATTGTCAACTATATTATTTGTCTAGATAATATTAAATATATTATTAACTATAGATTTTGTTGTTAATATTGCAAATTGTCTTTTTTTATTCGATATTAATTTTGTAGATCAATATTAATTTCGATACTTCTACAAGAAATGTTTTGAATTTAGAATATATTGTCAAATATCTATTGCTATTGTTTGCAAGAATATCTTATTAAATATAGAAATATTAAATCTTTATTTTAGAAAACTAAAGAGTATAATAAACAAAAAAAATATACAAATTAAAAATTACTAAAATATAGACAAAATAGACTTTTGTATAGATTGCAAAAAAATATATATTATTATTATTCAAATTTTTAGAAATATATTGTAGATAGCAAATTCTAAAAATTGCAACTATATTATTGTTGCAAAGACTACTAATACTATTAATAAATCTATTTTATCTATAATTATTATTAAAAAAATAAATATTCTAGTTAGATAAATTGCAAACAATATTAACAACAATATATTATTTAATATTAGCAATACTAAATACTCTAATAATAATTTTATTATTAATTGATTTTATTAATTTATTAGATATACTTGCAATAAGTATAGAGAATAATAGATATTTTTAATTATTAATAACTTTAAATTAGACTAATCGTTCGGGTCGATTTTTCCCCGAAATCTATAACCCGACCCGAAAGTTATATCTAATTAGATCAAGTTTTAACCTAATATAGTTAGTATTTTCATAATTTATGCAATTCGATTTCAACTATTGAAATCGAACGATCAATCTACTTTAAATCTTATATAACTCTAGAGTTTCTTAATTTAGCAATTAACAATAATATTGTTCTCTTTAAATTTTCTTTTTATTCTATATATATTATACAACTATTAGATATAAATGTCTTTTAAATCTACAAATTATATTATAGTCGAGCAGTTAAATGTATTGTTTGTTATAATAATAACAAATTTAATTGTATAGAGTTTTTTGTTATCTTTTAGATATTTTAAGTTGAAACTTTTAAGTTAACAATTCTATAATATATTTTTGCACAAACTAATATTATATCTTTTAATTCTATTGTTGTTATAGATTTATTAAAAATAGAATTTGCTATTAAACAAACTATTAAAAAATTAACAATTATATTGCTATTATAAAATTCTAATAAATACTTTATAAAAATATTGCAAAAATCGAAATCTATTAAAAAAATTATTAACTATATTTGTAACTTTTACAATAAAGAAAGTATTTTTAATATATATTCGAATCTATTGTTTTGCTTATTAAGAAAAGTAGAAAAATAGATAGATATTTGAAAATTTGTTAAAAAGAATTTAAATAAGTATTTAACTACAATAATTGTATATAAAGAGTATTATTAATAGTATAATACTATTATTGTTAACAATATTACTAAATTAGTAACAACAAAAGATTGTAGAACTATAATATTTATATATATTGTAATGCCATAGCGCCCCCGACGCGCTAGTGCCTTAGGGTATAACAAGACACATGATTTTGGGTGTCTATAAAAGCCCCAAATAGTACGACACTCCTTTCTAGTTAAATAGCGAGAAATAGACTCGCACGTAATAGCAAGTATTAGATAGAGAGAAAATTCGTCTTTCGTTGTTCTTCAACAATTAGTTTTACTACTATCGACTTCATATAGTTGAAACATAGTAATACAAGTTTATTATATCTTACGTCTTTTATATCTTAGTGCGCCAACAAAAAGAAGACGCATTCGCATCTTACAATTCTAATCGTTCTATTTTTCGAAGAAAAAAACTCGAGACGTAATAATATAATGTCGAACTATAACAATTTAAGTCACAATAACTATTTGACTACTAGATTAAAGTTTAAAGAGTTTAATGCTTCTTATTAGAAACTAGACTCGAAACCTCTATCAAAAAGATATTTGAATTGATAACTAGATGAAACTTAGATCTATATTAGTTTTAGTGTATAGAACGAAAGACAAAAAAGAAAAGAGAGAAATGAAACAATGTTAACTATATAAGATTGTAGACTTCATGCCTAGCAAGAATTAGCTTAAATTTGGTCTAGTTTGACTCAAATTTAATCAAGATTAAGCTTAGAAAATTAAGCGAAATTAAGACAAGAAGTTGTTTAATCGACAAACGTAATTGACGAACTATTGATTTAACATCATAATAGTAACTTCTCTCTACAAGATAGAGCTCTTGCGAAACAATCAAAACAATATGACGAATTATCGAAAAAATAAAGAATCGAGAGTCGAGAAGATTTCGAGAAGCAAAATAAAATAAAATGAGATAACTAGGTTCATTAAATTAGATAAAGGCGAAACAAAGCAAAAACAAGACGAGATATTCAAGTTTATTGAATTAAGTTGGAACGAGAAACGACGAAGGCGAGACAAAATATCTAGATTCAATAAATTAGGCAAGAGAAAAAAAGAAAATCTTTGCTATTTGGGCAAAATTTGAACGAGATTGAGCGAGATTAGACTAATTGAGCCAAGATTAGGCGCGTTTGAAGTAACGAGACACTATTGAGACAAAATAGAAAAATCTTTGTTATCTAGGCAAGATTTAAGCAAAACTTAATATCTAGATTCATTAAATTAGATAAAATAAAGCGAGAAGATCTTTGTTATCTAGGCAAGATTTGGGCGAGATTAGATTATCTTAGTTAAGATTAAGCGCGTTTAAAGTGACGAAACACTTCCGAAATAAAACAAGAAAATCTTTGTTATTTGGGCAAAATCTAGACGAGACTTAATATTTAGATTCATTAAATTAGATAAAATAAAGCAAGAAGATCTTTGTTACTTAAGTAAGATTTGAGCAAGATTAGATTATCTTAGTCAAGATTAAGCGCGTTTGAAGTGACAAAACACTATCGAGACGAAAAAAGAAGATCTTTGTTATTTAAGCAAGATCTAGGCGAGATTTGAGCGAGATTTGACTAACTTAACTAGAATTTGGCGCATTTGAAGTGACGAAGCACTATTAAAATAGAATAGAAAGATCTTTGTTATTTGAGCAAGATTAAAACAAGATTTAAACAAAATTAAAGACATTGTCTATTCTTTTTAACATTAATAGTTAAAAACAACGCAAAATATCACATATAATTTCTCGACAATAGAGTTAACTAAATAATATTTATCAAAAGCTTGTTAATAATCGTTTAGAAAATTGAAAGATTTTCAAGTAAAAAAATAATCTTTTTAGTCGATATAGTACTTAAGCAAAGTAGAATTAAAACGTCTATTACGTTTGAAGTTTAGAATGCTATTAATATACTAAGATTTTTCGTCATTTTTGACGACAATAGATTTACAAGATTTTTGGCGTTATTTAAGCAAGAGATCGATAATAGTGTGACTAACAAAAGTAGCATAAAAGACGAGATAAATTTTCATAAATATAAGTAATTCGAACTCGACGACTAAAGAATTTCTTTCAAAGATGCGTTTTATTTTAAAGAAATTAATATAACAATCGTTTAATTTGATTACAAGACGAACAATATTAAGATTTTTAACATTAAGTTAAACTTCGTTACTTGCGAAATATCTAAAACAAAAATAACGAAAGCAATTAACATTAAATTTATAAATAGCTTAAGCGACGAACATTTTATCACGTTGATGCTAAATAAGTTTCTTTATTTTTTGAGTAAAACTTTTAACATTGATCAATTAAATTCGAATCTAAGTTGTAAAATCGAACGACAAGAGTTTTAAAGACTCAAAGCTTAAACGTAAATTTTGACTCGAATTGATCAAGAAGAACGAAGCAAGAGTTGTAAACAAAAGAAGGTTATTAACGACAAATTCGACGTTTAAAAGCTATTTAGTCTAGTTGTCTTGCATGTAGTTGACGAAAATACGAAAATAATGTTTTATAATAGCGTTAACTTATTTGATTTAATCGTTAATTTCGAAATAATATGCGATAGATAACTTGACGTCAATCTTTAGCATTTGACAAAGATGTTTTTAAACATTAGAGATAAATTGTGTGTCTTAATTAAACACAAAGAACTTAAGTAATTTGTGATGTTTCTAAACGTAAACGTAAAAGCAATTGATTGTTTTCTTTACTTTTATAGAAGTAATTAAGACTAGATATCTTATCTTGATAAAACAATTAACGAAAACAAAAACGTATTTATATGTAATACTTATAAAGATATTAGACGATAAAGAATCTACGTAGTTTATAAAGACATTACGTTAACGACGTTTAAAAACGAGAAAAGAACGCAATTATTTTTGCGTCTTTTATCTAGAAGATTTAAAACAAATACACGTATAATAGTTTTGTACGAAGCACTAAATATACTTATAGATGTTAGATTATTAATAAGTTCGACTAACTAGTTTGTAGCATTTCGTTCTCCTTAAATAGTTATTGATGACACTATTATGAGCAAGCTAGATTACGCGAAGGCGAAAACAATTCGAATTAAAGACATATTTTTTTTCTTAAAAGTACAAGAAGTTGAAGCGTTCTTTACATTTGACTAAAGAAATTCTATTGTAATAACGTATTTTATTGTAAAGTGCTTCGAATACTTAAAATGCAAATTAATTGCTAGCTTCGACTTGATTTTATAAAGTTTAAATAAAAGTGTCTTCTAGATTTTTGTTAAAATTTAAGATTTTTTAATCTAATTAAAATTCGACGTTTTTAATGTTAAGTTCTTCTACGTCTAACTTTATCGAAGCTAACGTAATAAAAAGAGTTGAAAAAATTGAAAAAAGATATAATTGAACAAGATCTAAAATAATAGCTTAATATTAAAGATTTTCAACGATTTTGAAATCTAGAACGTAAATTTTTAAGATTGTTTAATGTTAATGCAAATGTCAAAAGTCGAAAGTATTTTTCTTCTTAAAGAGATCTCTTAAGCGACGTGTAAAAGCGTTTGATTTTTCGTCGATTTTGCTAAAGCGATACGTAATTCGATAGTCAAATCGAAACAAGAATTCGCTTTATTAAGCTTAACGACAACTTAATTGCTTAATTAACATAAAATACTTAAGATTTTTATAATTTGTAATTACTTTAATTAGATAGATTGAGCTTTTAAGCTTAAAATGTTATTTTTTGAATGCGCGAACAATAGTTATAAGTTTTTTATCGTAAATCTTATAATTACACTTAATTAAGTTGTGCTTCTTAAAAAAGTAAACAATTAAATAAAGAACTCTTTTTTCATCGTATTGAGAAAAAATGTCTTCGAACACATAATTCGAAGCATCGATTTTTATTATAATTTTGTGATTTAAATTGTAATAACAAAGCATTACATCGAAGATAAAGACTTTCTTCAAAATAATAAATGTTAATTAATATTTTTTAGATTGAACAAAGAGTTGATTCTTTTTAATTAGATAAATTAACGAGATAGCTATTTTACTATAGTTGTAAATAAATCTTTTATAGAAGTTCGCAAATTTTAGAAAGCTTTAAATATTTTTAACGTTAATTAGAGTAGATCAATTAACAATAACATCTATTTTAATCAAATTTATTTTAATTTCTTTAATAATAATTATTAATTTTAGATATAAAATTTAAGTAACGTGAAATTCGCATTTAGTTATGTTTGCTTGTAAGCTTGTTTCGCGTAGCTTTCAAAAAATAAATTTGACATAAATTTCGTATTTTAGTTTATTATTATTGTAGATTAAAATGTTATCTAGATAAACGATACAAAACTTATCTAGAAACTTTTGAAAAATCTCGTTAATATATTTTTAAAACAAGACAAGTTTATTATATAAATCGAAGAGCATAATAAGATACTTAAAGAGTTCAAAACAAGTGCAAAAGATAATAAGAGCTTTATCTTTTTCTTGAATACGTAGTTGATTAAACGCTAAAATAATATTTAACTTAATAAAGATCTTAACTCGATTAAAACAATTTAGTGTTTTGAAAATTAAAGACAAAAAATATTTGTTCTTGATTGTAATAGCGTTTAGATCTCTATAATTTACGCAAAATTTAAATTTATCTTTGAATTTCTTAACAAAAAGAATAGAAACTATCGTTTAAAAGCGATTAATTCGAATAAATTTTTTGTTAAGATTCTTATTTAGATAGCGACGAAATTCTAGAGCTTTATTATAATTTATATTGTACAAAGTAAAGATTAAAGATTAGACATTTTCTTTAAGATAAATAACGTAATTGTGAGAACAATAAGAGAGTAAAATGTTTGCCTCTTTCTTAGAGAAAACATCAAGAAACTTAAAATATTTAAAAGACAAAATTGTAATTAGATTGACGTTTTTGTTTTGTTAATAATGTTCTAGATTTTCTTAAGTAGTAAAAACTATTAAGTAAAGTTTCTTTTTTATTTAATAAAGTGTTAAACGATAATCTTGATTATAAATGTTAATTTTGATGTTTTTATAAAACAACAATAATTTCGAAAGATTTAATAAATTAGAAATTTGAGCGAGATTTAATTTAGATTTGGACAAGTTCTTAACTAGATTTAGAAAGACATCTATCTCTCAAAAAATAATATTGAAAATTTCAATATTTTTTGCGCGAACAACGCGATTAAATTCACAAGCTCTTAACTTAACTACGTTAAGTTATATAGAAAATTGTTCAACTTGTTTCGCATATTGTTTGATAAAAATTTTGAAAAACAAGAGACTTCGATATTTGATTTTTGAGAAGTATTTTTTTTAAATAATTTAAAAAATACGACTAGAAGTTTCTTGCTTTAAACTAGACAAAACAAAACGAGACTTAAAATCAAAATAAATAAATTGTTTTTTGTAAATAAGACTAAATCGCTTTTGAAAAGTAGAATTAAGTTGCTTTTTACAAACGAATTGCTTCTTATAAACGAGATTAAATTGCTTTTAAAGAGCAAAATTAGATTGCTTTTTGCAAACGAATTGCTTCTTGTAAATAACTAAAATACTAAATATCTTTTAACAAAATAAACTTAAACTAGACGAAAAGATTTGATTGTCGCAAATAAAAACGAGAACACTTTGATTTGAAGCTCTTATATACGTTGGAACTTCTTAGAAAATAAAAGTTCTTTTTCTTCTTAAATAATGTTGTGAATTTTAATAAACAATTGGCCAATGTTTAAGATAAAAAGAAAAAATATAATAAAAGTATTATAATTAAAGTTTGCGTCAATAAAATAACAACAAAGTTATAATAAACTTATAACGATAAAATACTAATTAAGTTTAATAACATAGAGAAATAGTTTCTCGATATAATTGTCGAAAGTTATAATAATTTTAGCAATATAGATAATGTCGTTCGTTTAAATTGCTTAATTATTAAAATCTCGAAATCTACAAAAATAAATTAATTGATAAAGAGAAAAATTATGTTATTGCGCAAAAGATTTATTAATAAAAGCATAAATTAAGACTCTATTATTAATTAAAGTTATAATAGAAATTCGAAATTAAGTTTGACGTAAAACGAAGAAGACTATTATGTAATTATGTTTAAATGTAGAATTAAACTTAAAGAGTTTCAAAGTTGTTTTAATTAAAAATCTTTTATAAGATTAAAAATAAAATAAAAACAAAGAAGCTAGAAGATCAAAAAATATATAAATTGATTTTTAAACGCAATTTTGTTTAGAAACTAAATTTTTCTTATTAATAGCAAAATATCTTCGTTAATACTAGAAGTATTATTTAGATCAACAAAACAAAGAGAGAAAGATTTCTTATTAAAATATTCTTTAATAATTTTGTTTAAATGTTGCAACTTATAATAGTAATACAACTTTTACTTATTGTAGATTTCTTTAATCTTTAAAACAATCAAAAATTTGTTTTGAACAATAACAATAACAAAACTTAAATTTATTAACTCGCTAAATGTTATAAAAATTGTTAACACAAATAAACGATAAGAACGAAGAGAATAATGCGAAATCTTAATAAGTTGCTAATTAAAATAAAATTGCCTTTTAACTTAATAGAAGCAACGATAATTGTAATAAAACAAAATTAACGATGTTTAAGTTGCTAAAACTTCTTGTTAATTTTAATAAAAGCTTGAATTTATTATTAAAAGATAAATAGTTGTTTGTTATTAAAAGTTCGTTAAGACATAATAGCGATTTAGATAAAATAATTGACGTTGCGCTTTATGTAATTAATTAATAAAGCGTTCTTTATTTAAGAACGTTCTTTCTTTTAATAAAAGAGATTGTAATATTTAATAAAGTTAATAAAGTTTTGCTTTAAAATTTTGCGAAAATACAAACGTATATCTTTCGATTTAAAGAAATTGCTACAATAGTAACGCAAATTTCGACGTTATTTGTCGAAAAAAATAATAATACAAAAGTTATTAATTCGATATTAATTTATAAAATTATAAGTCTTCTTATTTATAATAAGTCGTAACTTCGTATAGACGATCTTAGCTTAATCGATAAAATATTAATTATAATTTACATTTATACGTTATATAAGATTTTGCTCTTATACATTTAATTAATTTTTGTCTTCTTTATATTATAATATATTAAGAAGTTTCTCGAATTTAAAGATAACGAAAGTAGTGATGTTTATAGAAAGCGATAAAAGTTGTATAATTAAGATAGATTGATTGCTTATAGCTTAAGCGACGATTTGCGCAATTGCAATTATAGACATTGAATTTAATCTTATAAAAGAAGAGCTTAAAGCAAACGAAGTAAAAATAGCATTAATATTAAATCGTATTTGATTTTAAAACTCTCGAAATCAACGTAAAGTTTCGACTAGATTTTGAGTAACTTATTGAACGAACTTCTTTGCAATAAGTTCAACCTTTAATAAGAGTTTAAGATGCTCTATTGAGTTAATAATTAAATAAGTATTAATATACTCGAGAAGATTAGATTTTAACGCGTGAAAGCGTTGTAAAAAGTGTAGATTTTTCGTAATATTAAAAACTAGATTTGAAATCTTTATCAAAAAGATATTTGAATTAATAACTAAATAAAACTTAAATCTATACTAGTTTTAATGTATAAGACAAAAGACAAAAGAGAAAAAAGAAAAATAAGACAACGTTAACTATATAAGATTGCAAGCTTTATATCTAGCAAGAATTAACTTAGATTTAACCTAGTTTGGCCCAAATTTGGCCAAGATTGAGCTCAAAAAATTAAGCGAGATTGAGACGAAGAGTTGTTTAATCGACGAACGTAGTTGGCGGATTGTTGATCTAACATAATGACACTTCTCGAAACAACAATCGTTTACGAAACGTCGATAGAAATAATTCTTGTTAACGTAACAATAATAAAGAAGAGAGTTTAGCTACGATTAAAGCTTTAACTTTATATTAACAAATAGAAATCTTAATAACAAAGATTCGAAGTTTGCAAAACGCTTAGCAAGCTTAAGCTCAAATAGTTGAACAAACAAATTTTCAAGTTTCTCAATTTGTTATTGCATTGTTATCAATAATGTCTAAGTCCTTAAAGTTCAAGAAGCTAAAATCGTACAAAAGTCAAAACGTAAAAGAGCACATTATCTAATTTTGAAAAATCGACATTAATATAATGCGATTCTTAACGTACTTTATTACGAATAAGAACAAAATTCTATATTGTATGTTATTTTTGAAAAACGATATCGCTATCTAGTGATATTCAAGAACAAGCAATAAAGCTAAATTAAAAAACGAGATCTTTGAAGAATTTAGAAAGTTTCTATTAAATTTAATAGTCAATTTTACTAATTGTTGTCTTCTCGTCTACAAAAGATAAAAGATCGCTAGACAAAAGTCAAACTAAAAGATAATTATCTTTAAGAAATATCTAAATAAGTTAAAGATTTATCTATTGTTGCTTTTAAAAAAGCATAGAATCTATATATTTCTAGCTAAGTTTAAGCTAGACTTAAAAGTAAAAATTTTAGATATTAATACAATATCATATACTTGCAATAAGTTTTTAACTATAATTATTATGCAAGAATAAACATTAAATCGCATTCGCGAAGCAAACGCAAACAACTTTAAAAATCAACAAATTACAAAAAGCTCTAATATCTCTTTAAGCAAATCTTATTAAGATTGTCGCTTAGACAATGCTAACAAGTTTATCAAAAGCAAAAAATTATATATTTTCAAAAATTTGTCAACGTCGCGCAAGCGAGTCTACGAAATTAATAACGCAAACTATTTAAGAAGTGTCGAATGCTTTAAATGCTATAAAAAGAAGCATTATAGAACAAACTATTTTAATAAACACAAATAAAACAAGTCTATCGCTACTACTATTATTACAACAAATGCGAAAAAAGATCAAGCTTTGTCGACGTCTCGCAAACGAAGCAAAAAAAACAAATAAAAATAGTAAATTCGATTTTAGTAAAAGATTAAACTTAATTTTTCGATAACGAACGTCAAATTACAAATCTAGTCGATTTAAGAACTAAAATAAATCTTATTAATTATACTTATATAGTACAATGGAAATTGCAACTCACATTCGCTATCTTATCGATATCAAGTTTTTTTGATAGCAATAATTATTTTTGTTACAACATCTATAAGTTGATTTATTATTTAATTGACTTATAAAATTAGCATCGAGAATACATTATCTTGTTCTACTTAATAAAATATATAAGTTCTAATTTTATATTAGATATATCAATATTGTTCAAACAAAATATATTGATCAATTCGAAGACGCAAAGCTAGCGATTCAAGATTTTAAATAAAAAATTAAAGATAGTCGACTTCAAGCAATTTGTTTTAGATCTCGCCAAGTATAGCACAATTTATACAATTGTTTGCGTTAACGTTACGAAGACGTCAAGCAAAAAACTAACGAAGTTTAAGATTTCTAAGAAATTAAGAAATCTAAAAGATGTTTGTAATAATAAATTAACTAAAATTCTATCAAAATTAAAAAAAGAAAATCACGCTATTAAGCTTCAAAACAATAAAGAGTTATTGTTTATGTTTCTTTATAATCTTTTATAAAACGAACTAACAATACTTTGACGATATTTTAATAATGCGTTAGTCAAAGATTGAATTAAGCATTCAATTTCGTCTACAAACGTCTCTATCTTATTTGTATTAAAATTAAACAATAAGTTATATCTATGCGTCGATTATAGAGATCTAAATGCGATTACTATTAAAAATTGTTATTTATTGTCTCTAATTACGAAAACGCTAAATCGTCTATGCGAAGCAAAGCGCTTTATCGTCTTAAATCTAAAGAACATCTATTATTGCATTTGCATTAAACGCAACAATAAGTAAAAGACGACGTTTTGTACACGTTATAGACATTTCAAGTATTAAATTATGCTATTTGAACTAGCAAACGCACTCACAATTTTTTAGATTTATATTAATAAGACGTTGCGAGAGTTGATCGATGTAACTTGCGTAATCTATATAAATAATATATTCGTATATAACAATAATTCGACGAAATACTAACGTTATATTAGATAAATGCTAGAACGTCTTCGCGAATATTTGCTATATATTAATCTAAAGAAGTGCAATTTTAACACTATTAAAATTGAATTTCTAGACTTTATTGTGTTCCCAAAAGATGTATAAATAAATTTAAAAAAAATCAAAACGATTAAAAAATAATTTAAATCGAAAATTTATCGCAAGCTTTAAGTGTTTTTGAACTTCGTAAACTTTTATAGACGCTTTATATATTACTATTCGAAAAGAGTTGTCTCTTTTACTAACTTGTTAAAAAAAAAAAAAAAAAATAAGAAATTTGATTTTTTCGTCTAATCGAATAAAGCAAAGCAAGCGTTTCGTTAACTTTGCGATATCTTTATGTTAACTCCACTACTTTGTTACTACAATTTGGGCAAAAAGATAAGAGTAAAAATTGATGCGTTTAACTTTGCAATCGCGAACATTCTAAGTTAACAAAATAACAATAAAAATTAACGCTTAATAGCGTTCTAATCGCGAAAGATAATTTCGACGAAACAAAATTATAAAATATATAATCAAGAATTGCTAGCTATTGTAATCGCTTTTAAACAATAGAGACATTATTTAAAAAGCAATACTTACTTTATTAAGATATAATCGAATTATAACAATTTTAGAAGATTTATAAATCAAAAGAAGCTAAACTTAAGACAAGCTCGCTAAACGCTTAAGTTAGTTATCTATAATTTTGAAATTTTTTACTATTTAAGTAAGAAAAATCTAACAAATAAATTGTCGAAACGCCCCAATTATAAAGAGATTTCGTTGTTAAACACAAAATTATTATTGACGTTGCAAAACAAATTAACGTTGTTGTTTAACAAAGATTCGTTAACGCAAAGCAAACAAAAAATATTAAACAATTTGATTTTTGTATTTTAAAATAAGCTAACGTTGTTGTTTGATAAAAAGTTGCTAACGCAAAATAAACAAAAAATATCAAATAATTTAACTCTTGTATTATAATTAGGAAAAATATTTATTAATGACGCGAAAATTTCGCGATCATAAAGTAGAAAGAAAGTTTTTAAAAAACTAGTATCTTTATTTTAATTAACTAAAGTACAAGTTGTTATTTCAAAAAAAAATTTAAAAACATGTCAAAGAAATTGTATAAAAAATTTCAAAAATTAATAAAATTCTTAATAAAAAATCTCTAAATTAAAAATACTTAAATCAAAAAGATTTAAATCGAAATCGAAAAATTGTTTTGTTGCAAAAAAAAAATATAAACTCTAAATTAAAAGAGTCTTATTAAATATAACAAATTGTTTTATGTTTTAAGAAATATAATCACTAAAAAGAAATTAATTCGCAAAAATTATAACAATTTATTGACGAGACATTTTGAGATCGCAAAAATCTTAAATTTATTTTAGCGAAAGTATTTTTAACTTGTCTACGCAAAGCAAATAAAAACGTATGTTAAAACGTATAATGTTTGTCAACGCATTAAAGTTTTTCGTTATAAATTATATAATAAGTTTCGATTCTTATCTATAGCAAAAAAATTATAAAAGAAAATTATTATAAACTTTGTAACGAACTTGTTGTCGAACAAACGCTATAAAGTCGTATATAATTCGATTTTCGTAGTAGTTAATTGCTATACAAAAATAATCAAATATATACTTGTAATTACCAAAATCGATGTCGCAAAGCTAGCGAAAGTGTTTTTTAATAAAATTGTTTTACGCTTCGAAACGTCAATTGACATAGTAAATAATAAAAAATTTATCTTTATTAATATTTTCTAGTTCGCTATATGTTTTTATGTACGAATCAAAAGACAATTAAGTATTATCTTTTATTTTTAAACAAATAACTTAATCGAACGACAAAATTAAACTCTCGAACATTATCTTCGCACTTACGTTGACACTAAATAAACGAGATGAACAAATTTATTGCCAATAACAAAATTCGTTTACAACAATAGTTATTACGTCTTAATTAAAGCTTCGTCGTTCTATTTAATATACAATTATTATTTGAAGATTTATTATAAAATTGAGAACAACTTCATTAAAAAGAAGATATTATTGACACAAAAACACGTAAAATAGCTTTATAATCTAAGAAAAGTTCTAGCAAGACGTCTTAAAAACGTTGTCGCACAACAAACGAAATACTATAATAAAAAATATAAATTAAAGAGCTTTGCTATAGAAGAATTAATTATGCTTTTGACTAGAAATTTGAAGCAAAAGAGATTTAGCAAAAAGATATTGCACAAATATGTCAAATCGTTTAGAATTAAGAACAAGATTAAAACGCAAATTTATCGTTTCACTCTACTTAATATCTATCGAATTTATAATACTTTTTATGTTTTACTTCTAAAGTTATATTTGTATTGCGTTAATAATAAGCAAACGAAACAAATGTTGCAAGTTTCAAAACTTGTTAACAACGAAATTCAATAAAAGATTGAAAAAATTCTAGACAAGATTGAGTCAAAAAGACAAATATAATATAAGATTAAATAAATAAATTAAGACAAAAAGTACAATTAATAATTAAGAAAAAAGTTCTTAAATAATGTTAATAAGTTGCGAAAAAACTTTGAGAAACAAACGCACAACAAGCAAAAGCGAAAAAGATAGCGCGATGCGTATTGCGACAACAACAATTATATTAACAATAATTTGCTCGATAGAATATCGCGCAATCGTTATTGCATCGTCGTTGTATAATTAAGTTACGTAAAAAGATCTCTTTATTTCGTTACACAAAATGCTAAAAATAATAAAATCGTCTCTTTTAATATAAATGTTTAAAACATAGCTCGAAAACAAAACTACTTTATTATTATTAATTAGTCAACAACGTATTGTAACAACTTAATAAACTCTTAACATTTTATCAAATTTGTCTTAAAACAACTAAAGAAAGCTCTTGAACTTATTTGAAAATAAATTGTTAAATTTCTTAAAATCAATTATAGACGAGTTTTCGAAATTGTTCAAAGTACTTACATTCTTCTAAGAAAAACAAACTACAAAAAATTTGTTTCGCACAATATTTTTTGTTTTCGTTATAGATTTGTTTTTGTCGCTTATACGCATTTTCGCTTTCTTTATCTTTTAAAAATATATAAGCGAACGAAACGCAAACGAAATAAAAATAAAAACTTATTATATTTTTATTTAACGATTTTGTTGACAACTCGAAGTCGCGAAGAGATTTAATCTCAAAATTATAAAACTTTACGAAAGAATTTTTTAAACTTGTTTAATCTAGATCGACAATAAACTCAAAAACAATTTGTTTCAACTTTATTTTCTCTATCTTTATTGACGACTCGTTCTCGTTTTTGTTTTTATTTTGCTTCAAATTCTAAAAGTATGTCAATAAAATGTCGAAAAGCAAACAAAAATGCTTATCTTTAATACTTTTTTAAAAAATAGATCAATTAGCTATTGCGTTTTAGCGAGAGTTTCGTCTTAAATTATCTTTGTTTTCGCGAACTTTTGTTCGAGTTCGATTTGACGCTTTTGAACGAGAATTAAATTTTGTTCGAATTATCGAATACGAAATTAAATTTAATTTGTCATTAATAAAATAAATTCTTTATTGCGTTGTCAATTCTTTATATCGCAAACTACACTCTTTCGCACGCATTTTATTATTCTAGAAATTGTGTTTTCTATCTCAAACGTCTTGCGATAATCGATAACGAGTTTCTTTACAAAATTTCAAAAGCGTTTAACGAACTAGTAAACATCAAAAACTATTGCATTATAAACGCACGAAAAATTTATCGCAATACAATAATTTGATTTGCGATAAAAAACTTTGCAACAAGCATAAACACTTCTTTTTTCGCAAACGCATGCATGCTTGTCTACGCAAGTTATGCACGAAAAATTATTACAAATTGTAACATATTAGTATCGCAAACAACAAAGTGTTAAGATTGTTTACTCTTTTATTCTTTCGATTTCTTAAAAGATGTAATTGAAGAGATAGAAAAAAAAAAAGCGAAAAACATATTAATTTAAGATTTGCACTATATATATAAGCTTTATATATCGTTATCTTTATAGCAATTTATTTACAACAATAAAGCAACTACAATTAAGAAAAATATAAAAAGAAAGAAAGAAAAGAAAAAAGAAACAACAACATTTATGTTTATAGTTTATCTATCGTTTGCGCAACGCTAGCTTTACTTTAAATTCTATTTAGAATTTTAACAACAACAAACGACGAAGCGATAACGCATTATAAATTGTTATTGTCGTCATTACGTTATTCTACAAATTGTGTTGAATTAAAGCATAAATTTATTTTTATCAAATAAAAAACTCTTTTTCTTCTAATTTTTAAAGAGATTTAAGAAGATTTTTAATAAACTCTTGCAACGTTGACGCTTAGCAAACGTCTTCGTCTTAATAAGATTAATACAATTTCTTACATTACTAGAAATTAGTGCTTTAAGAGAAAAAATAATTGTAATACTATAGCGCTCTCGACGCGCTAGCGTCTCAAGATATAGCAAAGTACGTAATTTCAAGTGTCTATAAAAGTCTTAAATAGCATAGCACTTCTTTCTAGTTAAATAGCAAAAAACAAACTCGCACGTAATAGCAAGTATTAAATAGAAAGAAAGCTCGTCTCTCGTTGTTCTTCAACAATTAGTTTTACTACTATTGACCCTATATAGTTGAGACATAGTAATACAAGTCTATTATATCTTACGTCTTTTATACCTTAGTGCGCCAACCAGAAGAAGGCGCACTCGCACCTTATATATATATAGTAAATAGCAAAGTTTGTTGTTATTAAAGTAGAACAAGAAATTTAACAAATAAAAAAAAAATTATTGTAGATATTTTAAAAATAGCAAAAAAAAAACTATAGAAATTACACGCGCTACAAAGAAATCTGAAAAAAAAGTTAAAATAAAACTAGAAAAGAAATCTTTATTGCAAAAAAAGCAATTGTTGCTACAAAAAAACAAAAACATAAAACAAAAAAGATTGCAAATATTATAAAACAAACTATAAAAATAGCAATTACAAAAATTACTATTATAGAAACTAAGATTACTAAAAATATAGAAACAGATAAAGAGACAATATATAATTAGAAACTTTATAATACTATATAGACTATATAGAAGTTATCTAACCAAAAAAATAGCTTTAATGCAAATATTAGACTAATTGTTCGAATTAAATCAATTCTAAAAGTTGGAACCGAAAATCGAGCTATTAATAAACGTTACTATATATAGTGATTTTTCTCGAATCGATTCTAATAGTTGAAATCGAAATCTAAATCTTAGCACAATTATGTAATAAATTCGATTTCGCGCAATTAGTCTAGCAAATATATACAATTACTCTAATTTTTATTTATTGTCTATTATATTTTAATATACTAGTTTGTATACAACAACAATTTTATCTAACAATATAAATATTCTAATATTATCTGCAGATATTAATGCGACAACAAAGAATACTATATTTAAAAAGATAAAACAACGTTATAGAATATATAGATATTAGATATATTTAATAGTTTTTTCTTTAAACTGTTCTCTAGATTGTTCTTTACTTATTTATAAAGTTTATAGATACTTAGTTTAAGCAGTTTAAATTATATTTAGATATATTTGTAATTTTTTAATAATTAATTGTATTAAAAGATCTATTTTTAATTTTGAAAAGTCTTTTCTTCTGCTATCTAAAACTTTATTATTTTTTATCTAAATTATTAACTTTTAATATATAAAACATAGCGTACAATTCTAGCTTTTATTTGATTTTCTAATAGTATAAATCGAGATTAATCTAATAGTATAATAGAAATATATAGAAAAAATATCTTAAAATTATTAATGCAGATAATATATTAATCTAGATAGCATCTGTCGAGAAACAAGACAGTAAGAGACAAATTTAGTTACTAACTCGCGATTAGCAGAAGATTTGCTATCAATAATGTTTCTGAACGATAATTACGCTATACGCTAGCCGTAAAGAGATAATGCTAGGTCCGATAGTGTTAGCGCGTTATTTACACTTACAGGCCGGATATCTCGTTATTTATGTCAGTTACCGTCAGTGATCGATACTTACCGTAAATAACCATCACTATATACCTTGCATGTTTGTTTCAGGTTGCGAAACGTGGACCCAACGGGCGCGTATCTATGCTAAATAAGGCGTCTCTTTACTGGCTCGCTTGACGCCAGGGTCCAGGATGAGCTGATCTCATTGGCACAGAGGGCGCGGCCCGTAACTTGCCGTCCCCTATGTTTTTCACTTTTCTTCGTTCCTCGGACAAAGACATGTACTCAGTCATGATATCTCCATGTATACAGGTATCGAAGTACGGTAGTGCGTCCACACTACACATTTAGCCCTATAATTAGATTTGCTCCCTCCGGCTATCTGCGGATGAACATTATGAAGGCAGGGCTAATCACGCTCTTTGTGGATTGAACTAAAAATTTCGGGGTCACTCTTGACAAAATCCAAACCTGCATCGCCGACGCGTCAAACAGGTCCAGTCTACTGTATTATTCCGAACAGCCTTCAAGGACCCTTTTTCAGCTGCTGATCATGACGTACAATAACAATTGACGCTCCGACGCTGCAATCCATCAATGGTGCTCTATCAAGTCGCGGCTTCTTTTGCGCAATCGACTCTTCCGGATTTGCGATGCGTAAGGGCTGGGCAGATCAGCCTACTACGATACCAGTGTAAGGAGAATAGGCACTTACCAAAAATACCATGTGCTGGCTTTCGGAAGCAGCGATATAGCCATTCTCATCATCGCTATTCTCCAAGGCCACGATTTCGGTGCTTTGACGTCGGCTCATTGGCGGGAGCCTTCCCTTCCTCCGCTTTCCGCTTGTTGCTAACCTTCTCTGCCCAAGCGCTATGATCGTTCGGCATTTAGTCGCCCACGGTCACTCGCGCCTACAAGACCGTAATAACAACTGACTGGAGCTAGCTCGACTCCGAGGGCTTTTGTGTTCCCCGAAGGCGGTGTTGGTCGCTGCTTGGAGCTATCCGAGAGCGTCTTATCGTGCCACATCGTCATCGTATGCGAGCGCGTAGTCTGTCGGCAGCTTCTAGCGAGATAGAAGCCTCTCAATCTCTTTCAAACGACGGGTGAGAATGCTCTATGAGGCTAGCTCGTTCGAAGAGACCTTTCGTGGTGTTCTCTAATATACCGGTGGGTGCTTTGTTTTGGCCCTTTCTCCCATACTGAGATCTGTGATGGTCCCAGGCTTGTCATGGGGAACATTGCTGGTTCAAAACACAGAAGGTTGGACCCAAAAATCACGTGGAGGCCCCGGGGCTGTAATATTGAACAGATCGATACGAGCTCTCCTGACTGTACCGTCAGGGCGTTGCTGTATCCCTCGCATAGCGCCTTTACCGCCCTTCCTAAGGGTATGTTCTCCGGCATGCGTCGATCCGTGGTTTGCTAGGGCTCTGAAGGTCTTCCCCGAGCACTGAACCGCACCAAACAGGCGTCGCTCAGCCTTCCTCATGTGGGGCCCATCGTTGACTGTTGTTTCCATGACCTCTCCAGCTTTCTGCTTCTTTATATCTCCACCGGTATCAAGGCCACTACTAATCGAGTCTCCAGCAACGAGCCCCACAGCACGTGACACACCTCATCATCGGGTTGTGGAACTTTTATCTTGTCGTCGGGATCGACCAACTCCCAGAAAAAGGCTTTGGTGGCATCCTGGAGCTCCTTAAAGGCATCTTGGCGAGTCTTCTTGTCGTTAAGGACCTCCGAATAGGTGGTCGGAAGGTCCTTATTCCTCAAGAGCTCTTGTATATTTTGAAGTCGCTTAGAAGGGACACCGCGACCACCGAGCTCCTTGATCAATGTATCGCGAAGTTGTCGCTCCAATTTTCTCACATACTGACCATGGCGTACAAGCTTTCGCGTCGTTCCATTGACTAGGAGGCACAACAATCGATCGACTTGGGTCGAAATAATCATCGAGCTTGGCTTGAGGGCTTGAACATAAGAGCCTGTTATCATTGCACAGTGGGGATGATCAACCCACTTTGTAATGAGAAATCCTTCTGTTCTGACTCAGCTGATTGTGTTCTTAGTTCCACGCCGGGTCTGCAGCTGCCAGCAGGACTGCTAGAGACATCAGGCCCTTTCTGAGAAGAGCCGCTACTGCTTCCACCTCGGCTGCTGCTTCGTTGATAGACAATCTGAGTGTAATGTCACCCGAAGTCCAACGGTGATAAAGAATGTATGGAGGTGAGGTAGCCGAAGAGATTGGAGTGTGAGAACGAGGCCTGCATCCTAGAAACCTAAGTCTCGTCGACGCCCAGGATATTCGGAAGCAGGATGTACAGGGATTAAATGGCTGAAGCCTGAGTCAATTGTGTACTGCCAGTTTCTGAGTACCAAACGATTAGTCGCCTGTCAGCATCACCGACAAGCTAGGAGGGTGCAGGAGGGTGGAAAAAGTGCTCGGTCTGTCAGAGGTTTCGATATCTATGAATTCGAAGGATCCGCTCTACACAACACTCTAGTTGTGGGCCTCGGCTCTCTTGGATGAGGCTTGCCATTAAAACGCTTGGTAATCGGATGGCCACTAAAAACGGCCTGCGGAATGAACACCTAATGCTATGATTCTTCTAGGCGCTTGTGGTTTGGGAGAACGACTGGGTTAGGTGGGGCTGATGACGAATTGGACCATGAATTGGAGGTCGTTGGGTGGTTGGAGCAGTTGATACTGTCATCAGACTGGGAAGACCTCGGCCACGGGGAGCGTTGCCGGTCTGGTTGATGTTTGACGTACCTCCCTCCCACCTGCCATAAAGGAATCTGGAACTGAGAAGTATATATAAGATATAGGGGAAGAGTGATCCGCTGAAGTGCTTGCTGTGATCAGATGACAAGAACGAAAGGTTGGAAAATGTAGGAGAAAGAAGTCCTTAGATAATCAGCTTCGTGAAAGACCAGGATGTCATTGTGGAGTGAATGGGTAAGTGCTGCTCAATTCATCGCTAGTCGAATTCGAGTTTTCATTATATATAATGAATACGATAAAAGCAGGTCGTAGAATGCTAGGCCTGAGAGTTCATCTGCCAAGCTGTCAGAGTGCGCATAATTCATAGGAGTAACGTACGAGTCTCAAATTAGTTTTGGCGCACATTCTTGTTATCGAAGATAGAACAGACGTGTTCGAGCCAAATTCCATTCTTCGCCCGCAATCAGGTCTTTTCTCCCTAAAAGGACGATCCTATCTACACAACGATATCCTGATTTGAGTGTAGACGCACGGTCGTTTAGTGGTCGGCTAAGCCGATACGCTCAATAGACATGGTGACAAGCAGACATTCTATGGTCCGGGAGTTGGCCAATCAAGGAGCCCATGGACGCACGATTATGTGAATTAGTTTCATCAAATTTCCAACACCGTTGGTTTCCGAGCATGGTCTCGCAATGGCCACGCCGTGTGGCGCCCAGCTGAATCGGCCGCGCGGAAGATCTTCTTCCCGCCTCTGGCGTAACAACTCTTAGTAAGTAAGTGAACTAAGCGCCCTTTCATGATACTATTTCGGTGTTTGCTCTGCCAGGCCATCCAAGCGTTTCGGAACAAGTCGTCGTTAAATGACTTCTCCGAGATCGCGGAAAATGGTAGAGGGAGAGTATCACAGAAATTCTTCCCAGGCCTAGCCACACCGAGTCGGGTCATCAATTGACTTAGGAACGATCCTTCTTAAGCAGTCAGTCTTCGCAGTCCATGTAGAGATGGTCTAGACTCTCGTTGAGAACCTGCAGGTAACATCGGGCATTGCGTCAAGTGCCTTAGAGGGCCATACTCAAAGGTGTCGCCTTCTAAAGGCGGCACTCAAGGTCAACCTCAAGTCCACCACCTATGTTGGCGAGGAGCTGACACCTCAGATCGAGGCGATGAAATTCTTTTTGAGTGGTGAGCGAATTGAGCTATCGCTTACTACTATTACTGGAGGCTGTCTCTGTCAAGAAATGTGCGTTATGGTGTAGCCACTTTTGAGAGCCTTTTGACCGCCAAATTCACTTGCTTATCCGTATCGTATTGACGGAGACGTACAGAGACACCACTTTCAGTATCAGTGCCTAATCCAGTGTAGATCTTTGGCTGAGACCCCGATTCTTCCAGCACAAGCAGATGTACAACCCAAAGTTTCTTCAATTCGCGATTCAAACATTTGACCCAGAACATCCAGCTGAAAACGACGCTCAGCTTTGTCTTCAGAGGAAGACAATACCTACATGCTTCTTCACCGTGTCGTACTCACAATGTCTAGATAAAGAGAGGAAAATCGAGATGCTTCAAAGCAATCGGAATGAAATATAACCCGAGAAGAACACACGTAATTGAGCGGCGTAGGTTGGGAACCTCAGAGCTAAATAAGCCATATGTCACATCAATTGCTGATAAATGGTACGATCCGGTAGCGCTTTTCTTTCTTGTTGTAGGAGTAGTGTTTCCAGCAGACCGGGCATTTTTGTTCCGCATTGGCAACCGCAAGTCGCTATAATCATAATGCTTGTTATAATGCTTAGCATTGACGCAGTGATTGACATACCATAAGCCGCGTTTCTTGCCCGTCTTCTCTGGGTCTGAATTCAGGCGTCGCTATAGCCATTCTGTGGCCTGAATAGTAGGTGACAATCGATGCTTCCTATACCCTAGTGTCATTGCGCCCTCATTATGTCGGAAGAGACTCTGACTCTTCCCACTCTGATTTGCCTTTGTAAACCCACGAGCGAACAAGTGACGAAGCTTGCTTTTTCAAGCTCATCAAACTTATGGGCATAGTCGTGCGATGTTCGGCATTATCGTTAGGGACTCCATCCTGTTGTCGTTTTTATCGACACTCATCCTCCTGAATCGAGTACTATTCTTCTATGTTAGAAGTCTCGATAAACGTGAAAACCTTTGGAGGAAGGAACCCTATCACGAATTGGTCTTGAAGGCAGTCCGCAAACGTATGATTTCTGATATGGTTCTGGACTCTGTATTCATAGTGCCGCATTCGTCTTCACTTAGTCCAGGTCATTCTCTTAAAGGTAATTGTGAGCGACGAACCGTCCAGCCCACATCGCATCGATGTGCGCCCTCTTTTCGGCAACTTTCCACCTTGATGGCTTAACAATGAAACCTCCCTGCTCTCCGCCTCCTCGAACAACGCCACCGCCTTCCCCCACAGCCGGTCCATTAACGATTCTTCCGGCGGCCCGTGGGACTCCGCACGATGGCGGAGCTGTCCCGGTGACTCCCTGAGCCATCCGAGCCACCGGAGAAATTTGCGATCCTACAAGCCTTTCGTGGGAAAGAAGGTCAAAAGATCCATTCGTGGATCGATTGATGCCAGTAATCACTCCTTGGAGACGGTTATTAGAGCCCAGTACTTGTAAGTAACAACAATGTAATTCGTCGTCTGTAATATGGCGCAACCGAGCTGAACAAATGCGTCTACTAACGTATTGGTAGTCTTCGGTTTGATATCAGCTGCAAGAGGAGTTGCGACCTCTCGAAATTGATAACATTAACTTATGGCATCTACGAATCCAGTATTTATTGTATAAACAGGTGTTATTTCTATTGCGATATCAATAGATCGAGCAGTCTCAGCGTCTTCCGACGACGGCGCTTGTCGACGCGGTAGTCGTCGTATTCAAGCTATTATTGATTGAAAGAGAACAAATCTTTGAATAACAGGAATTCTACTAATAGTAGGATAGTTAAAGCGAAGACGAGAATGAGCACTAGAGAACGCAATAATAGAACCTGGAAGTTCGGAAAAGACCAGTCCTACACTTATCATTCCTTCTTGTTCTTGACGAGACTGGGCCCTTTGTGGGCAGCCTCCCGACCTCGGAGTCGATGGCAGAATGTAAGAGCAATTCTGGTTCTTGGTGAATGGTCTATAAGCGGGCGGATCAGAGTTAATCAGTTCACTAGTATCTGGGTCCATCTTTAGCTTGTAGACATTCACAACTGCTTGGCAGCATGATAAGCAATCTAGATATATAAGAACTTGAAGATATACTCGCGAGTCATTGGAGACTCGGCGTTATGTAATTGAATGAGCATGTTGCTGGACTGATCTGCTTTTTCTCTGCACAATATTCTGTATTGCTTGAATGGCTGATTTAGGTCTCTAGGCCAACGACTTGTTCGGGTTGAACGACGTGTCGAACCACTCGTCTCGTAAGGGTTCAGTAGAGCCCGCATTGCGCCTCCTTTTCCGCTGAGCTCGGAGTCGGGCGGACATACGCTGGTAAGACTATTAAGACTGTTCAAGCAGGAAATAATCGGCTGGCGAACAAAAGCAGAGAGGCCGGCCAGGCAAGAAATAAGCAGTGTCGCTACCTGCGCGTCCAGATAAAATTTGCCGGTCCTTCACTGACAGAGGACGAAGCCTAACATCCTTGGCAAGCGATAGAAGTACGTTTGAATTACTTTGCAATTTGACATTGAAAGGCATGCCGCGAAAAACAAATGGACTGGACGAGCTGCCAAAGGGTAGTATGCTTTTCAGCAGGCCCCAGCGTCTAAGCGGGGAGCCAAATTAAGACCCGAACATCGCATTTGCTGCATATAAACTCCTCAATGGCGCGAAGGCCGGAACATAAGCACCAACAGCCACGCACACCGTACCTGCTCGAATCACTTAAGTTCCAAGCACCTTGAGTCTGTCAAGCTTTGCAGTGTCAAGTGCAAGCGCTAAGACGATTGGTGCGTTCTCATGTGGCGTGAGTAATTCCACTCTATCTGGTGGTACGTTTGTCGGTAATACATATTCACCGCATGAGTATGGTGAAAGGTAATTTGGCCGATATTATAATTGACTCTCGCAGTGCTACTTCTGCGCTGTATGCTTGAGCCACTCAAGTATACGCTCCAGTTTAGCCTGATCAATATCGTCAGTATCAATCATTCTTAATTTCCGCCCTATCGCTCCAAATGATTGAAAAATCTCCATCTCTTTCTCTGATGCAGTACTGACCTAGAAGACAGCATCGTACTCTTTTCGAAATTTATAAAGAAATGCAAGAGCGGTCTGCGTCCTGTCTATATCTCCGAACTACACACCGCGCAAGGAGTGGGGTACGACCTCGAATAAGGTTCTACAACCAGTCGATTTAACTTGTCAAGCACGGTTTTTCGACCGACAAAGGAGGGATTTCCGCTAATGTGGATGTCATGTATAGGAAAGCTTGCAGTTGGAATAAGGGGTCATCGGGTTGATGCTCGGATCGCCATTTTGGCTTCTGGTTCTGTAATGGTATATACCGTTGAGGTGTCTACTCGCCACGAAGAGATTTGATGGTTTATGTAGAATCTTAGTTCCCTTGCAGTCGTCTTCTTCACAGATAGATCTCAGAGATTTGTTATATAAAATATATACTGTCGTGGTTCAACGCACTGATGTCAAAGCTGGACCGAAGAGAGGCGGCTTAGTGTCGTGGAGAACACCAGTCTGACTAATGACCATTTTGTAAATCCCCAGACCGTGCCAATAATGCTGTTAGACAGTCAGCGAAAATCTTTTCGACTTCCTCCGGCCCGGTGGACTCGAATGCCTCCGGCGTCTCCATCGATCGCGTACGTGAAGACAGACCTCTGCACTTCTAGCGAAAGCCGAAGCAGATCAAGCTACCCAGTCAGACATGTTTTATCGAGCCTCTTCTCTTTCTCTTGCGTCGCTAGACGCTCAGGCCTCCTTACTATTTCGGCAGCCAGTTGGGTCTCGCCGCAGAATCGGGAGGAGAGGGTGAGGGGTCGGATAGGTGCTGCTGTCAAAACATCTCCGCACGACAGTGTGGCGACTTTCCTTTGCTCTTTGCACTATGGCCATGTAAAGGAGACTGTTGACTTTTATCTGTACCCATCAAGCTAAGTATCAAGTGAACTGTGTTTATAAATATTTTGAAGTAAGCTCGTAGCACAGTATGAGTCCAAGAGTGCAGCCAGTGCTCCAAAGTTGTCTGCTTTCTGGTCACAAGATCGCTACTATCAGCAGAGAGGGCGAGATGGGCATTCATTGATCCCTGGTCCTTTGAAAAGAGTGCAGGCACAGTCTCTTTGTGGAGATTAGACTCTCCTACTCCGCTCGGTGCGTTAAACTCGGATGCGAACGATTGTCGAGCACCGCACGTCTCCTCTGATCTCTTCGAGCACCGCACGACTCTTCTGTTTTTTGAGCAGTAGGTCGGAAAGTAGACTTGAATTGAGATTCGTCCTTCCATCATGTCTTCAGATACAGTAGTATCCTCTCTTACGAAGCACTAGCGTCTAATCAGTTATATTCGAACTTTGCAACAACAAGGTTTAAAATAGGTAAATAGTTCGCGCACTCCCTGTTTCGGTAAGGGATACTCCCATTTTTGGTAAATGCACTCCCAGTTTCAGGGTTGCGGTTAACCCTGACGAGATAAAGGTTGTTCCGCTCCGCATTGCGCGCGAAATTGCTTACCACCTCTATCTAATATTTTCACCACCTTACATATCTATAACATTGTTGTCGTCATAACCCTGAACAGCGACGGAGGAGACGACGGCGATCTTCGCAGTCTCTGCGATCCCTGCGATTATCAAGGCAACTACCAAGAAGGTTATATAGGTCGATAACGATAACGAATTTGATGCAGACGACGATAATAATGCTAATTCTGAGAGTGATTGGATGTATGATCGAGATTAAGAGAGAACAAGAGAAAATTATCTGTTTACTATCTAAAACAGGTGCAATTCTGGGAGCAAATGCATGCTTTAAGAGGTCGATTTGATCTCTTAATAAGACATTTAGATAAGCTCTATTTGAAGCTTCAATAAAGATGTAATTAGAGGTTGAATAGAGGTCAGGGAACATAGAGAATCTGCATGCATTTGGGTCAGAAACTGGTGCTTTCTTAGGCGATATCCTAGATTAGTAGGCGATATAAATAATGCGCAAACAGGTGCGCAAACAGATGCGCAAACAATTATTTGATTAACTACCTAATTTATCTATATTAACGCTGGGAAGACCCAATGAACTTGGGTGGTATTACACCAAAATAGTTGGTTTATCCTATTGGGAGTGCATTTACCGAAATTGGGAGTATCCCTTACCGAAACAGGGAGTGCGCGGACTATTTACCTTAAAATAAAGCTACGTACTGTGTATTTCGGATGCATAGATTCATTTATGCCGCCCTGTTGAAGATGAAATCCAAGATTCCAGTGTAATTTAAAAAAGATTGACAAATAGAGATAGTGCACTAGAACGATTACCGTAGCCTGGAAGATAGAAGAGAAGGTAATACGGAAGACCTTGGCTGATACCAATAAATTAAATTGATTTACCAAGTGTAGGTCTTCGCTGAAGGCTTAATTAGTTCCGCATTGTATCTCTCTATGACGGAGATTAAGCACATGGCTCAAGATCATGTCTTGAGAATCATTCCTCACTTACGACATTGCTCAAACCCACCTCGTCCTTGAATCAACATACGTAAGCGTCTGGCTTACATATCCTGGTATCGAGTTCTATAATATATCTCTACCGGTGGGACAAGGGTATCTTCGCGAGAAACCCAAAAGTAAATAGTCTCTAGAATAGGATGGACCGCTTTGGTCATAATAATTTTGTAGGCTGGCACTCCTAGTGCTGTGTACAGTGTGTTGAATGAGTCGGGAGGTATTGCCGATGTGTAGAAGGGGGTTTTTGACGCGCATTAACATTGCTTTGGAATAACACGCCTTTACCCAGAGAATTCATTGGTTATTCGAAGGAGCAATGACGATCCTCGCCCGTCTCCATGGTCTTCCCACGAATTGAGTAGAGCCTGAGATACCATCGGTGGCTAGCCAGATAGGTCTTCAACTGTCGAGAGCTCAATGCACTGGCAGGACCATTTCTCCTGATCAGTGACTTCTCTGTTGAGGCCTTCACGGAGTCCTGGGTCGTGAGCCAGTCAGTCCAGTGCCCAACGGTACCTGCTAGCATCACTCCTAGCGTTCTGAATGCTCATTCCTCTAGGCGGATCCACATGAGAAAATGAAGGACCAAGAATCTATAGCAACTAATCGCAAGACTAATGAGCACCATGTGTAAAGCTCGATCTATACCTCGGGCGTTTCTGGCCAGGCTTGACTCTGAACCATCTTGACTGTTCTCCAATAACACAGAAAGCTCTCAGGGCAGCTTATCTCGGCAAAGCGCTCGGAAAGTTGGAAAATAAGATCGGGTATGGGTAGTCCAGTATCTGAACGATTTTTATCAGAGAGATATCACAAAAGAGAGGATAGATTGAGCAAGATTGAGCAAGTCGCATTTTTCAAGCAAATAGTTGATTATCACAATAACAACCAAACAAGCACACCGTTTTCGTGTTCAGGGGATTCGTTGCAGACTATTTTCTCGTCGAAATTACCGAACGTGTTTTGTTCTTCTTGTAATAATCAGCATAGCTAAGAACATGTTCGTGTCTATTGCGTCTATCAGGCTGTCGTTCTCGACGTCGAGCGAGGAGCGACTAGATTTCATCGCATAGATGGTGGAGACGAAGGGTTCGGGGAGATCGATAGTTGCAGCGCCGCTCTCTTGATTGATTGATTCTTACTTGCTTAAATCGACTTTGAAGTCAATAATTTTGTATCGAGATCCTCTTCGTCTGCTGCGTTCAGCGCCAGGCTTGGGTCCGACATGTCGTCGGCAAATTCGTTCGGAGGGTCCCACATGTCGTCGTGGTCTCCAATAGCACTCGATAAAGAAGGGAATAGTTTGGGCGCCGGGTTTTCTTGTATTGCTATGACGATTGATTTCTGGGTTGGATAGAATGTAGTATGAGTATAGTAGATTAGGAGTAAGACAAGATCTCAAACGATCGGAAACAGGGATCGTCAAGAGTCAAGCTTCGTCACCTAAATAACAGTGCCGGGATAAGCTAGACAGCAGATATCTGCGAGTTAAATGAGTCTGTCCAAACCACTATCACTCTCTCGTCCAGCGAAGTTCTTGAGTATGAACCTCATCGAGAGAGGCTCTCCCTAAGGTTGCCTCAACTTGAGTATCTTTTTCTGGTCAATGGTTTTGATCAAACGGCAGAAAATTGATCGAGCAAGCTTTCTCTGTTCTTTCAAGCGGTTTTGAGATACATTTTACGCCCCCTTAGTGGCTGCACTGTTAGTGATAATCATCTCACTGCCTACCATCTCGATCATCCTCACGTCGATCGTTCTCATTGTTTTAGTCGAGACTCATAGACCACAATGGTAGGCTTTCTTTCCTGAATTCATAGAGAAAAAACACAAGCTGCTGGATGAACTTCCCATTGGACTGCTCCGTGCGATGTAATGCATGAATTTTCCTCAACTGGTTGCTGTCTACTGCATAGATAGCTGCGACTCGAGCAGTTGGCTCCGCATATTGCGCGTGATCATACCTACATGGCCGAGACGGTCGATAAGCTTACTGCTTGAAACTTCACAGCTCACTCAACTTCTCATGGAGAGAAGTACTGCGACATAGCTTGGGTAGACGATGGCCCAATGCGCAATTGTCTTCTCTGAAGCAAATGTAGAAGAGGCGAAGCAGGGAAAAGAAGCTGGCACGCACGAAAGAGGCGCAAAGGCTTTACTCTTTGTCGTTTTCTAGTAATCGTTTCGGAGAGGAAGTGTATGACTGAGTTGAGAGTAGTAATCAGGGTGGCTTTTCTGAGGGACATTGCTAGCTTTGCATAAAGACCAAGTATGATGAGCTCGGAGCGTAGCTTACAACAACATACACGCCCACAGTCAGACTCAGTCGCACCGCCGGACAGGGTATGCCCGCACTCGACAGTGACGTGGTGATGTCGGGGGACCATAGAAGTCCCCGGCCTCTAGCGGCGCCCACGGTAGCTACGCGAATTAGCATAGTGAACCCTTTGGAGATCTGCGCATCGCATTCACCACGCCAACGACGAGACTCATCGCTCGAAGTTGGGTGGCGGCGAGGGAGTGGCCACAGGTAGTCCCATCTCTCGCTCGACGACTCCACTCGCGGTCTTCATCTGCTTCACCCGCAAGGGATCAAACCCAGAGAAAGTTTTATGCTACTGCTTTCGGGACTCGAAACAGGCAGAAAAGATCTGGCAAAGGGCCAGAAAAGATGCGGCAAAGATGCCATTTCTATATATAAGGTGTTTGGGCACCAACCATCTCGAAAAGTATCTCATCGTCGTCCTAAAAGCGTGCGAAAGAGGTCGTCGATAACATAAGATTATCGACAAAATTATTAAAACTGCTTCGAAGCCAACTAACTTCCTTCTATCTAGGCGACAAGAGCAAAAAGAGTAGAAAGACGAGTCAAAAGAGTCAAATGCAATAAAAAAAGAAGAAAAGAGAGAAGTGTAATAGGCAATTGCCATACTAAATAGTATGGCAAACGATCAAGTATTAATTTCTTAATTTCTTTTATTTCTAGCACTAGCTTCTTTGTTTTGCAAAGCTTTGCTATTGCTTTCGAAACTCAAAATAGACAAAAAAAATTTAGCAAAAAGTTAAAAAAGATGCAACAAAGATGCTATTTTTATATATAAAATGTTTGGACATCAACTATTTCGAAAAGTATCTTATTGTTGTTCTAAAAGCGTGCGAAAGAGATTGTCAATAACATAAGATTATTGACAAAATTATCAAAATTGCTTCGAAGCTAACTAATTTTCTTCAAGTTTCAAAACAACATCGTCAAAACAAAAATAATAAAAACTAGCAATTCTAGTAACGACGCGAAGTTTGCAAAATCAAGTCGAGATTAATCTTAATATAGCGTAGATAGATATTAGACTTTTAACAATCTAAAAACATAATTATAGTCTTTAGCACACTAGAATTGCGTGCCTCAATAGTTGTATCGCGACAAAAGAAATAACTAGCATAGTAATTATTGTGTTCTAAAGAGCAAAACTTTTGACGAAAAACATCAAGAGTTTTTTTTCTATTAAAGATATCTTTGTTAATGTTAAATAAAGAGTCGATAAAGCAATCAAATGTTATAAGAAGCATTTTTTTCAAAAAGACAATCGCACAATCAATATTATCAATAGCGACAATTCTAAAAGTAACGCTCTTGCGAAAAAAAATTATTTTGAAGATAAAAATATCTAGTTCGAGTCTATTTGCAAAAAGTTTAATAGATAATCTAATAATAAATCAATTGACAAAGTTCGCATCGTTTAAATTGTGCGTATTTTATATAAATTTATTTATTCGCAAAAAATCTATAAAAGCAAGATAAAAAGCAACGTAAAAAGTAGCGTCTAATCGTGTAATTACGTCAAAAATAGATAAAACGTTTAATAGAATATCTCGTATAATAGCTTTGCGCTTACGAAGAATATCGTTGTTTTAACAACGTTTAATCTCGCGTATAATGCGAAGAAAAAACAAGCTACTAAAGACTATATAATCAAAATAGTCTCTATCAATATAAGCAAAACAAAGATTGCAAATATAATTTTTAATGGTCTTTGTCTTAATGCGATCGAAATCTAGACAAACAATCTAACTAGCAAAACTTTAAATAGTAGCAAACAAAGTATTGCAATAAAGATAAAAACAGTAGTATTATATATAGCTCTTAAAGATCGTCGAATATAGATCTCTTATAGAAGTAGCAAGCTCTTATTATAGAAAAAGAGTTGCATTTCGATCTAAAGACATCTTCGCATATTAAAAGTCAAGAAAATCGCGAGAATCTAAACAACGAAATATGTTAACTATAAATATTTGTTAACAATAATCTCGTATTTATTTCGTAAAAGCAAATTCGCAAAATTATTTAATTTAGAGTTAATTTAAATCGACTCTATTAATATGTCGTTAAAAGCAAGAATTATAGCAATATTTCGTAAAAGACTTATAGAGTTGCCACAAATAAATTCTTTATTAAGATTGACAACAACAACAACGTTATTATTATAAATAATAATCTTGTTGTCGCAAAGACAAAACAACTAAAGACAAAAAGTATAGAAAATTGCTCTTATTTCGTAAATATTAATGTAAAGAGCTTTGCTTTTAATATAAGTAGAATAGCGCTTAAAAAAGATATCGATAGACGTGTCGCTTTTATAGAATATTTAATAATTGTCTATATTTCAAAAACTAAACGCATTTATTTATATATAAAAGATTAATTAAGATACAACAAATTGTAGAATTTTAATATTGTTTCAACGCGACAAAAAATATTATTATTAGACTATATTTCTTGCTATAGAAGCGATAATGCTATAATATCGTATATCTTTTGCCAAAGAGACGTATAAGATGCTTAGAAAGACGCGTTTTAATACTATTACTTTGACACAAAAGAATAGAAAGTCTATTAAGATCTTTAGACTTTAATGCGAAAATGTTTTTGCTTTTGTTGTTGCGACAACAAAATTATAAACTTGCTGCAACTTAGTAAAAAGCAATCGTATTTTTATTGTCTTATTATTTATTTCGATATTTAAAAACTTTATCTAATAATCTAATTGTCTTTTCTTTTTATTACTTCGAAGTCTCAAAAGATCGCAAAGTATATCTTACTCTTTTTAATAAAAAAAGACGTTAATAAAGAGTAATAGAATAACAAAGAAATCGTTCAAATAGTGTAGAAAAATACGTTACTCAAAAAGATATATTAATATTTAATATAAAATCTTTGCAAATAAATCGAAAAAAAAAGAAACAATTTGTAGTTTAAAGAGCAAGAAATTTTCTATATAAAAAACGAAATTTCACTAAAAATCTAATAGTTATCGATCAAATATTATTATTGTTACATATTTAAAGATATTAGCAAGATTCTTTTTAAGAAACATTGTTTCTTGTTCTTGTGCAATAAGAGTTGCAATAGCATTGTCGATCGCGACGTATTTAAGAGCTTCTTGATCGCAAGATATACTATTATTAATAAAGATATTTTTAGAAAAGAAAAGATTATAAATGTGTTTTTAATTATTGTTGTATTTTGATACAAAATCTAATAATAAGCACATATATAGATTAGATAATAAAGCAAATAGTATAATTAAACAATCTATCTACAATTGCTTATTAATGTCGACAATAAGTATGTCAAAAGCTTTATTTACAAAGATATAATTTGCATTTATGCGAAAAATATACGAGCTAATATATTTAATTTTAGCGTCTCGCGTAATTATGTCTAAAAGAGCAAAAACAAAATATTTATCAAAATATATTTCTAGACATTTGCATTATCTCTCTACTAATAGAGACTTACTTAACGACAAATCAAGTTCGTCTAACGATATTAAATTATATAAAAAATTCTTCCATACAAAAATTAACAAACTAGATATATTAGAAGACAAAAACAACAATAAAATTGTTAAATATTACATCTTATTAGAGTAGCAATTAGAATTGTGGATTTTCTAGCAAGATATATATATGTGCTTATATTTGCAATTGTTATTATTGCTATATTCGCTATATTTAGTCTATTAACAACAAACATCGTTTGTAATAATAAATAATTTATTAAATGCGAACATCGAGACATTCTTTGCAAAGCTAGTAGAAAGATATAATTTTCGCAAAAATATTAACAACAATAAAGACTCGAATTGCTTTTTAGAGATGTTTGTAAGTTTCTATTCTATCTCGAAATAAAACAATATTTAATATAGAGAATTGTTTTGATTTATCTAGATAGCGCAAGTAACAAACTTCTAATAATACAATTTAATAAAGACAAAAATTTTGTAGCTCGTTATATCTATTATACGCTAGCGATAGCAAGTAATGTCTTAATAAAGTTTCTATTTTATTGTTAAATGCAAAACAAAGCTAAAAGCAATAAAGATATAAATATCGAAAACACAAAGCAAATCTAGAAGACTTCTTGCGTTAAAAGAGTCGATTACGTTTGTTGCAACAACAAAGAAAAGATCAACAATAAATTTTATAATATTTTTGATATCTAGTCTACTATAAAAGATATCGTTCAAATAACGACGCGAAACATTAGAAAACATAGCGACAAAACTATTGAATTCGAGCAAAAACTTTATTGTAAAAGCATTTATTAACGTTCTTAGATTAATAGAAGCTATAGAAGCAAACGTACGTGTATTATTTATTGTTATGTTTTGCAATTGAAGTTTTTAAAGAACAAGAAACTTTCTTGTTGTTGTTACTTGCTTTCGTGCGATAATCTCTTTTGTTATCGCTTTAACTCTAAGACAAAGAGCGACAATCTCGTTGTTTAGAGCGATATTCTATATATTGTTTTCGAATTGTCTTTCTAAATTTCTAAACAATAATAATAATAAAGAACAAGAAAATTGTAAAAAACAAGAAAATCGTAAAGAAAAAGACAATAATTAACAACAACAAAAGACGTTTCTAGACATTTGTTGCGATAAAACATTAAATCTTGACTCGAAACAAACATTTAATTGTATCTTAGAGACAAACTTTCTAATGCGAGATGTGCGACAAGCATTAGACGTTCTTTTAGAGACGACAACATCAATAGTTTTGCTTTTACAAGATATTATGTCGACGAAATGCGACGATTAAGAGAATAGAGTAAGAGATAAAGAAAATAATTGCAAGACAATAATAAAAAGAAATAATTGCGAAACAATAATAGGAAGAAAACAATTGCAAGACAATAATATGAAAGAAACAACTACAAAGACAATAATATGCGCAATAATCAAAAGAGTCGAATGCAATAAGAAGAGAAGAAAAGAGAGAAGTGCAATAGGCAATTGCCATACTAAATAGTATAGCAGACGACCAAGCACTGACCCCTTAATCTCCCTCATCCCCGGCACTAGCCCCCCTGTCCTGCAGGGCTCTAATATACGTATTACAAGCTGTTCAGAAATAGAAAAACGGTCACAGACCGCCTCACATCTGTGTATGCCTATTCTGAATAGTTGTTAGAAGTCAGGGGAAGGCGAGCATGACGCTTTCTCGGCGGAGGACCTGGAAGGTAGCTTGCTAAAATGGAGAGATCGATAGCAAGCGCCCCAGCTTGTTGCTGTCACGCTTTCTCACAATGCCATTAACCACGAAACAGATCTTGTCGAACTCCAATGGACCATCAACCGATCGAGCACAGAGGAATCCAGGCGATGGAAAGTGGCCGAAGATCCATCTTCTTGTAAAATGGGAACAAACGTTGCATGGCCATCCGGGGTTTCTTGGATTTATCTTCGAGTTTGTGGAAATCTTCGTACTTTGTCAAAGCAAGCGGCGATAGGCCGCCAGGCAAGGTGTTGGACGGGCAACTTTTTAGAGACGCTGTCTTGCGTTATAGTCGATATGAGACGTAGCTCAGAGATAACATGGATAAGTAGAGTAATGGCTGACACTACAGTCTACCGAAAAGTTGTTGATAGCATTCATAATCCCGACTTTTTAAGTAATTGCCAACAAGCCCATTTCACAAGAAACATAAAAACTCAGCCGCTGCAATGTGATGAAAAGATCAAGACCGTCGGAGTTATATCTCGGAAAAGGACCGACTTAGTAGTGACTCTCGAAGGTGCCAAGAGTTGGATGTGATCGTTCGACACGCTGCGCTCTGTCGCTTCTAGCCAATGTTGACATCAAGAGGTAAGCTTGTGTGGCAGTGTTTTTGTTCTACATATCCATGGAATGGCACAGAGTAAAATCTCAATATCGACGTCGTGAAATACACGCTGGAAATTCTCATGGAGACTTGAGTCGAGCAAATTTTCTTTGGCCTGAAGAAGAAGTGGGAATTTCGGCATGGAATACTTGACTGCACCGTCTTTCCTTCATTTCTGAACCTTGACCTGGGATTTGACTTTATTGCTTTCATGAATCATATCGCTCAGAAATTATAAATGAATGTTTGGGAGAAGATAAGATAAAAATACATAAATGTCCCGTCTTCTCTTGCAACCACAGACTTCTGGCAAAGGAATTTGAAGTCTCTGCAAGATCCGTTATGCCCCTGGCGCTAGCATGGTTTTAATATCTTGAATAGACATTCTTTATGAACTAATCTTTGGTGAAGTCAGCCGGCTGCGACCCCTTTCATGCCTCGAAACGCTCTTCTCCCTATCGTTTGGTATTTTGCCAACGTGTGACACTAAGCTTGCTCTTCACCGCTGGGGTTGATTCGGTCTTCAAAGTAAGGTAGATGCGTGAAATAAAGTATAGAAAACACCCAGAGCCGTATGCTCTTGCTGAATGGTGGTGAGTCTGATGGTCGTATCTAGATAAGAACTGACAGAGAATATTTGCTGGAGTGGCTGCGCTCTCGAAAGCAATTGCCTTATAAATGTATAGTAATGAGCTCTCACTAAGTGATAACAGGGACGCCATTTCGGGAGCGGATAATGTCCTTACTGTCAAGGCTCTCAACCGTACGCACACCGTACGCGTACTGTTAGTGCACTATCAGTGCGCACTGGTTAGTGCAGTTTAGTACAAGGCATTTGGCAAACTGTACGGTTTAGTTTAAGATGCCCATAAACCGTTTGCACTGATAGTACGATAATTTCTCGATGTTGAGATTAACCCGAAACCTAGCCCTATAATAATTTACAAAACATCCATAAGATACCTGTTTTTTTCTTAGCGTCGCTCGAAGAAGGATTTTTGATAAGAGGTTAAGATAAAATACGTATTATTTTATTATTGACGAGTGAAAATTACTATTGATATTACCATTACTAGATCAACTGGTAGACGGCTCGATCGCCGACCGATGTAGAGTAATAGCGGCGACGATGGAGATAAATAATTACTATAAAGCGGCCGTCTATATAGCTTTAAAAAAAGCATCGCACTATTAGTGTACTAACAGTGCAAACAGTGCAGTTTAGTATTGCCTCAGAAACGCAACCGTTTGCGGTTTAATTAGACCGTACGGTTTAGTACGAGGCCCAAACTGCACGGTTTGTACGGTTGAGAGCCTTGCTTACTGTAGATTTATGAAGAGATGGCAGCCTCGTCGAAGCCTTCCGCGGCCAGGAATTCCGTGATTATATTAGGGAGAGATAAATATGTTCATTTCGGACAACCTCGTGGATGAGAAGTGATCTGTAGGAGATTGCAACTTCCTGGCATGGTGATTTTGATAGATTCGGACACCAAAGCTCACCATCCATGGCCACTCAGTAGAACGATGTCTTTGGAGGTGAACTCAATGCTGGCGCAGGAGTGGAAGGCGCGATGATATTCTAGTTTAGGTCTTCAAGGCACTTTTGGTCGTGAGGAATCAGCGGCTTGTGGTAGTGACATTTTCGAAATCGTAAAGCTCAAAAGTCGATAGTATGTCGCCAGATTGGAACTGTGGCTGCACACAGAGATCAGCAAAATCATACCCTTTGCTTCCACTAGATTCTCGAAGAAGTCGTCCGATTCTATGCTGGGTTTTTCGACCGTCATAGTCCTATATTTTCCTCGCTCCTTTTCTATTCAGCCGATTAGCTGTGTGTTCTCGTACACAACCGCGTGAAACGGAATGGTCCTCAAGGTGCTTCCAGTGATCCTCGCATGATGGGTCTGGCCTTGCCGCAAATGAGTTTATCGGCACTCTAAACAATAGCCATCTTAGCTCGAGACATCATAACGTCCAATCGGTGCAGATCTCGCGTGATACCCATATTTACAGTGTCGCCGACTAGAGTCAGATTTACAATAACCAAGTCAAATTCTTGGCCTTGCTCGCGATCGATAGTTTGGGTTTCGACGTCGAGAAGTCTACGACATTTCTTAAGCTGACTTAACATCGGCTGGTTCGCGATACCCGTCCCGTTAGATTCGGTAAGTCTGGCTTAGCAGGGTAAATTTCACCGTAAATAATCGGTTTCTCGTCAGGTCAGCCATCGCCAGCGGCGATGATCCGTAGCTGTAACAGATACTGAAGGGCCAAGAACCGGACAATAAACAGGACGAACATCTCAGACTGCTTTCGCTCCCAACAATTTCCCAAGGATGATCCCTTCGTGGCTGATGTGAGCGATGTACAGGGAATGTAGAGTTGACTCTTGGGGCCAGCTCTCTGGGACTTGAACGAGCTGAAGATGAGATACGCTCTGGCTTCTTTCTGTCTTGTACTCTGAAACAATACCATTCGTAACTGATATTATCGCGCCAGACCGTGCTTTGTTCGCAGATTCTTTGATCGATTTGCAATGCATAGCTATGCCACGGAGATAGGAGAGCACGAAACATGCTTGTAACCTGAGCGCAATGAGTACATACGGACGAACTAAGCTCACATTTGTACAAGAGGATCGTGGTCATGCTCATCTATCTTACCCGCACGAAGAGTTCCCCAGGACACGCGTGCGCCTCCTACTAGCATGCCACTGACCGCAGGTCGCTGGGAGATGTACCTTTGGGCATCGGCAAGAACTTAACGCCTCCAAACATGCTTCTCCCGCTCTTGGTGGCGACCACGGGAGCGGGAAGCCCGGCCGATACCTCCATATCGCTGGACGAAGTAGATAAACGTAGATGAGCGACGCTGTACGCAAAGATATGCCACAATATTCATTACGGTCTAGCCAAAGGTGAACCGGAAATATAGAACCGGGAGTACAATGAGCAGCTCTCCGCCATGGTGGGCGGTTCGGATCCATGTGTCGTCCGTGCAGATCCCGAACGTCGAGGTAGCCGTAGCCTTCTCCGACCCAGAAAGCCGTCTCTTCAAGATGCATGTGCTCTACATTGTATGCTATTCTTTTTATCTTTGTTCGCATATGTCCGGCTGGAAGCATACTCGTTTTTGGAGCACAGTATGTGTTCGGTACCCGGGGACATGGCTCTCGCGGGAAGCATCTGTGCTGAGAAGAAGGCCACTCATTGCCATTCACCATCTGGAGCTTGTCGGAATAGGAGTCCTCAACGGCGAGTAGTGATCCATCATACCCATCGATAGAGTGGGATAGTCATGATAATATGGCACTGAAGATTTCCACAATAATTCTCGCGCCGCGCTCTGCGCGGCCAACCTGTCCAATTGTTTGCTGGCGTTCCAGAGTCTCGGCTGCCCAAATCTCACGCCATGTAGCTCTGCGAGATTAAAAGATGAGAAGTGATTGACTGGAGCAAGTCTTGCGCTTTCGCTACCGAGGTTCGCCCTTTCGCATGTTTTCGTGACGAAGACAATCCTTTTCATGGAAGTCAAACATTCTCTGTTCTTGTGCTGGCCATTCCGATCAGTCTTTCAAGCTGGTAGTGACTCCATGTCGTGAGTGAGCGTATGATCATGATTCCATCCATAACCCAACCAAACCACTCGTTTTTCAAGTTCGTAGCCAGAAAAGTTCCTGAACAATTTAAGCTAGATCTTGAACTTAATATCGTAATATATAACAAGATGCAGCAGACCCATTCAGAGTAAAGGATTAGCCGAGAAAGGAGCTCAGAAATGTTTAAATTACGAGCCGTGAAGGATTCGCGAAAGCATATCGAGAGTGAGAAAGGAAAAGAGCTGGCAAAAGAGATTTGCTCACCAGCAATTTACCAGTAATTCTCTGCGCAGAGCCCAACACCTGCCATTCTCGAGGCATCCAACCAATGTGAATACCATCCTCGTATACCTTGATGTTTTCTCCATTAACCCGACACGGCTCTGGATTCCACTTCTCCTTGCAGTCGCGAACTGTAGTGCCAAGCTGGTGGGTAGCTCGTCGCTTGTTGGCCTGATTGGACTCAAACGCAAAGTGCTGGGTCGCAGAATCTTGGAGCAAGCAGTAGTGCGAGACTTGAAGCCGAAAATCGGGTCTCTTTGGATCTCTTGCGAATATGATATGGATCAGCGTTCGGTTATGGAGGTCTTCAAAACGGAGACAGTCACTGCCTGGTAGATATGTATGCCGCTTGCAAAGCCATGATACCGAGAAGGACAGCCGTATAAGCCAGACATCACAGCCAGCTCGGATAGCTGCCAGAGCTCTTCGCATCGGCAGCCACAGCTCTACGTCGATACTATCCACATTCTCTGCGCATCGCATAGTACGAGCCCACAATGTGCGTGGAGGACAACTCTGAGAACGGAACTCTGAACGTCGAAGAAATTGCGAGGGGATAGCTCATCTTCTGATTCGTGACGTAAGCCCTTTAGCGTTCACTCGTCTTCAGAGGGATCACTCATGGTCCCGGCCTTAGGAGCGGAAGAGTCTCTCTGAGTACGAAAATATCCTAGACATAGTCTTCATCTCTCATCTTGATCTTTGCGAACATGTCTCGCGCGATTGTCCACAGCCTCTAATATCGAGCGCTCGTACAATGTATTCGTAACATATCAGAAGAACGCTTAGACCGTGTCGCGATGGAACTGACAGCGAGAACTGCGTATACCTCTATATAGTATCATCATATTAATGGGCTGGACTGTAGCTTTCGGGAGGATGCAAATCGATCTGCAGTGAGATAACATCCGTCGGACCCATCGTCTGCCCATTCCGAACTCCATTCTACGGCCATACTTTGCCGGGTCATTGAAATTGTTTACAACTGGGGCAACCGACTCGCGGTCTACGTCGTGCGGATCTGGAGCCATGGTCGTGATAGTACCCCAAATGATTGCATTGAGTGAGTGCTGACAATGCTGGATGAAAGGTGGTCACCCATCGCGCGTCCCGAACGATCATTAGGTATCATGACAAAGGGGTGATCTCGAATTCTCTTCATGGCCCACCATCTGTCCTTGAGTTTCAAGTTGTTCTTATCCGTCGAACGACACAGATGGTCATATATTGTGCTCCACATGTCCCTGGCAGTGATAGCTATCATCTACTGCTACTTCTTGGAGTTCTGACTGACGGGTCCCCTTTCTAGATTCTTTCTTCTGTGGCTGTATCATCCGTGACAAAGAAACGCATGGCTCCAGTCCGTCTTCATGTGGTAGTGAAGTGAGAACGATATTGATGAAGTCGCTTTGCTTCTGTTTTTTCCGCTATATCCGAATTCGTTTCAGTCTCCAGCCTCTTTACCTAGATTTTTTGATCTTTGATGGACCTCGACTGGCCTTCCACAAGCTCTGGTAGAACCAAACCAGTAAATGGAGATCCTTGGTTCTTTGCATTATAGTCCAGGTTTTTCCCATTCGAGGCGCCATAGCGAGCAAGATTTACGTAAAAGCGGTAATAGATGATTGAGAATAGCAGACTAAAAAATACCTAGAGAGAAATACTATAATGATAAGCGATATGGGCGCAGCACAACGGCCTGGTCGGCGGTAGCCACTCTTGAGTGGCCAGAGATGGCAGTTGATAAGCTCGGCCGCACTATTGTCAAGAGAAGTTGGCAATAGATGGCTTTCACCTTCGGAAACTGACCGGTAACGATGGGGTGACTCTTGAGCACATATGGATATGCTTATATCAGAAACAAGGAGCCACTGGCGTCTCACTGTTCTTGTTGTACAATTTGATTGCCAACCGTCTCCAATAGCCATCATGAACAAGACAGAAGTAGTATAGCCCTCTCCTTCTGCATGGTACACCGAGATATTCCAAGACCCCTTGCGGAGAGAGAGTATGGGTTGAGTGCCGCGAAAACAAGCTCTCTCAAGAGAAGTGCCATCCCATCTCTGCCACAGTCCGACAGCTCACCGAGCGTGCCAGCTATGATCATGTCACAGCTCTCCACCACGCCCGGAAAGAGCTCTCAAACATGCTATGACAGGGCCAACGGCATGCCGAGCACTGACGGATATGCGTCTCCGCGTAAATAATTCCAGTGTGTCATCAGCTCCCATCCAGTATCTCTTGTCTCACATCATAGATCGAGAACTGACACAGTATTGTGTAGTACCGCAAGCAGGCTGAAGTTGAGAGATAGCATAGTATAGTAACGGAAGTAGCTTACAGATGGTGTACATTGATGGAGGGAAAAAAAAGAGTGGTTTAAGGGCAATGGGCAAGTGAAATGCGTGCAGAACAAGGTGATGGAGGAGAAGAAAGGATAAGTTTGGAGACAGAGAGGAAGGTTCTTGTAGATAGTGATTTTCATTGTCTGAGATACATCAAAAGGTTTCTGACGATGTGTAACTCGCAGCATTGACTCGTAGCGAAGCGATTAAAGAACTCTTCGAAGTAAAGAACGCGAACACCGCTGCCATTGTTGCAAGAATTGGCGTTCTCTTGCTCCTGTCGCAACACATCATTTCGGACAACATCATGAGTGAGACGATTGTCGAAATGGACTGTAGGAAGTGCGAGAGTAGATCCGAAATGGTTGCGAGTGTGATATAGTATAAGTATCCAGGAAAGATGCTGGTTACTAGTCAATCTTCGAAGTTGGAGAAAGTGAAGTATATGCACAGAGAAAATCACTTCGACATCGAAAAAAACTCCGAGATGACTGGCTTCCCCTACGACAAATTCTCAGCCGAGTATCCCTTCCCTTGTTCCTGATTCATGTCCGTCAATTCTTGTCATGACAACTTCACGAACAGCTTCTCCCGGCTAAATATGGTCTTGCGCCACTCGATTATAGCATTTAGCCCAGTCTTCACAGAGCTAAAGAAGCAGCGGTAGTATCCCGCCGTGGCGAAGCAGTAACGCAGGAACAATGACATAGTGAGGATAGCAGTGAATGTTAAAGCTGAAGGTATGTAATGCGTCTTTAACCCATCCCTCAGCGAGTAGGACACAGTTCCTGAATTCCACGGTTGCTTGAGCAGTACACTCTCACACACCTCGGTAGCCCCTCGAAAACTTAATGGCCACCGTCAGCATATCCACAATTCTTATCTTTCCCATTCCATCTCATCGAGGTCACACCTCCATATATCGCCACAGGCACCACCTATTGGCCTTCTTCGAGGTTCGCTTGTAAGCCAGCAGCGAGTGCCAAGGGACTGCATGATTCCGTTGTTGTTCGCTTTTGAGAAGAGTGTCTTGGACCCCTGCCAGTAAACTTCGCCAGCCTTTCGCAGCTTCGTCCTCCAATCGACCTTGATGTATCCCCCCAAAAGCCAGCGAGCTTCCAACGTCAACTCGTCTTTGCGTCATTAGCCTCCTGTACCCTGCCCCAGCCTGACCCCATTTCCACCAAGAACCTCACCCCTCCTGGTGAAATTGTGCGTAATTCCCAAGCCGTCCTCATCAAGCGTCCAGCACCAACCCAGTGTCTCACCAACACGATCCTGGCAATACGTCTTTTCATACACGAGCGGTGCATGTGGTTGGTCCCCAGGATCACCAATTTCCTCTATGAATTTCACCCCTCCTGGTGAAATTGTGTGTGATTTCCAGGTTCGATCCAGTGGAATACCAACGCGATCCTGGAAATGCGTCGATTCATACACCAGCAGTGAGTGTATATGGTCGGGAGACTGAGATTCGCGTCCGTAGTTGGGTTGTGGGGAGTGTGTATATGTCCATGTCCCGCCGGATTTTGAGCCTGAGGGATGGCCAGCTGCTCTTTCCCTGAATGTGAAAAGCCGTATTGACGTTATGGCGATGGCTCCATCGCCTAGTAGAGAGCCAAGCTTCGCATGATTCCGTTGTTTTGTTTGGGGGACATAGGTTTTTGGGACTCTGTGTAAGAAGGTTCTTAAAGGAATTGAATGCATATAACTCTGAAACAGCTTACTCTCAGTGTGAAAGCGCAGGGAAGCGCGATAAAATGTGCAAATCAAGTGTTAGAGAGCGTGACGTAACGTATGCATGCATGCGGGTAATAACAACAAAAGCATGCCTGTAACAATCACAGGAAGCTTACAAGGACAAGGAGCATCGGAACTGCAGTAGCGATATATCATGAACATAGATAGTGGTGAAGTGTGAAAGGGAAGAGAGGTAGAGGGTTTATATATATTACAAGTGACAACACCGCATGGAGTCCCACGGAATCTCACGGAGTACTTCTTGTTATGGACTAGACCACCACTTCCATAAGATATGACAAGGATAGTAGATGTTATTAAGACAAAGCCACTATTGATAGAAGGGTAGTATGGGAAGTATATGATAAAGCAGGCATTGTAGATAGTGGAGCAGTACCACCAAGTGTGACCTAGAGGAATATGTAGGAGCGAGGGTTTCCCGGGGATGGGAGAAGTCTACTTATGGGCTGTTTCGCCGCCAAGCTTTGATGAATTGTGAGGAGAAGATCTCAGTTCGATTCCCAGGTGAGATGATGGTGCATACGTCTCAGTTTTCCTTGCAATGTCTCATTAGCATTCTGGAATGAGAAGAGGAGAGGATGGCCCTATGCACAAATCTCCCGACGTTCTAAGCATGGCATGCTTCGGGTGACTGTTGATATCAAACACCGAGAAGCCCATACCATGATAGAAGCATGAAGAGTCACTGGTTTTGATGGCTGAACATATGAGCGCTCTTCCTTCGCTCTTGGCCCTCGAAGCCTCAGGAACTACTAATACAGTCAAACCTCCCAGAGAAAGATATCGCTCCAAAAGCTTCCGCCATGCAAAGGGGTATCTTTGAAAAAACGAAATAGAACAGTAGATGGTCAATGACCTCGCCAAAGAAGCAGAGATCGTACCACCAGCCAATATCAGCATCAATCATATACATGGAACATCCTCCGTATCTCAATCAGCCTCAAGGACCCCAGCTACGCAGGAGCCAGCTCCTGTTCCTCAGTCTGCTGGGCTGAGGCTTCTGTATTTTGTATAGCGGCTATATCATTGGCGTTTTGCGGGTGGTGGGAACTTTTCGGGCGAGCTGCATAGATCTTGTCCTTTTCGGTCTGTGCAGCTTTCAGACAATCGACATAGGTTGTGAATTTGACGATCTCCTGAAGCAGATAGGAAGATTTGCGTTCCCAGTTCGCCATCGCTTTCGCAGTATTTGTGTGGCGAGGCGAGAACTATATTTCTCAGGTCAGCTACAGCTACGCGATGGTTGAACGAGAAGATGCCAAGGGTGCTATGTCAGGGAGTGCCGGATGAAAACAGAGTAGACGTACAGCAAGTAGCATCGCGGGCCGCAGTTGATTGTGCCTCTGTAACTCGTCTTCAACGTTGGTGACATAAGTCGTCAGCGCTGTGAGCTGGTCCACCTCCATAAGCACACTGGCAACCATGCTCTGCGGAGGTGGCGTCCAGTCATTGATCGTCGCTTTGTCACCGGGCAGCTTCGGTCGGGAACTGCCCTGATCTAGCGAAGTGCGGATTGAGCTTTGCAAGCTTGACCGAGAGCCCGTGTGAGTGGTAACAGCTGGGGCCGTATCACTTTGAGACAGCGCGGTGTTGATGATGGACCCGCCCCAACCGTACTCGATGTTGCTGACACCACCAATAAGTGGCTCCTTCGAGAGGCGAGCACTCCAGTAATTGGCTGTAGTCACGAATTCCTTGACGATCTCGGGCGTACCAACCTGGAAAAAGTGCACAGCACCCGTTGGCAAGCTCAACGCCCATACATGCGGTCTGCTTCTGGAGGGGCCAGGCGGTGGGAGCGCACTGGCGAGAGTTTGCCGGAGTGAGAATTGGTCCAGGGCTTCGGCGCTATCCATCCAATTGCCACCGCCTACCACGCCACCCGTAAGCTTCTGGCTTCTCGTCTTCTGACGCATCGACTTCGCGTTCATGCTGAAAGAAAAGAGGCGCATACAGCCTTTTTCGATGACCGCGAAACTCTCGACCCAGTTTTTGTCCTTGGACTTCTTGTCGACTGCGTCACGGTGATGCTTATGCTTTAGGATACCCTCTTTGGCCCAAGGTGCACCAGCCAACTCCAGGCTCTCGTCCTCTAGAAGTGGTACGGCTCGGACTGTCTCCTCGGCGGCATCAGAATTACCAGCCTCTTCTCGGATGATAGCTTGGCTAAGCGCATTGGCGAAACCTATAGACTGCTGATATTCCCCGTCAGGAAAGCTGGAGCCAAAGGATTCAACGGACATGGAGGTTTGAGTGCGACCGAAGGAATATTTGCTCCAGGTGCTCGACCCAGCAGGACTCCATGCGGAAGATTGCGGCTCCTCGAAACTTGTCCTACTCGAACCGACGGTAGAAGCAGGGTAGAGACGAGGTCGTTGCCGGCTTTTGGAAGTCCAGCGACCTGTGCCGAAACGTTGTTCTGCAGCTCTCCCGCGAAAGCTGAGATGCTCGGAGCCAGCTTTGCTCAGCATACTTGGGGTACGGCGCAGCATGCTACCAGCCATGGCGGAAAGCGTGTTGGCGGGCACGGGAGTCTCCACTGCTGGCTCCTTGGTCTCCGTCACGTGCAGGGGGAGTCGCTGCTGCCGGATAGAGTTGTAGAAGTTCTTAAGGACAATCTCTATCTGGACTTCCCACGTGCTCATCTTGCCACGAAACGGTGCTTTTACGAGTGGTCCGCAGTCATCAATTGGCGTATCGTAGTCAAGTGGAGTGAGTACTGAATTGGAGAAGCAAGCTTGGGGCGTCTGATCTGAAGGTCGTCTCGAGAGTTTGTAGAGGGGTCGCTGAGCTTCAAAGGAGCGCTTGCCCTCGGTAGAACTACGGACATGAGGCAATATTGGTTCCTTGGGCTGTTCGACTGTAGGTGATTCGGCCCAAAGCGCAGAGTTTGGAAGGGTGGAACATCGCCTGTTCTCGAATGCGTCCGGAGCCGCATCTGCCACGACACGGCGAATGGTGGGCATGGTGTTTCTGATGAATTGCGCTCTTGTCATCTTGGCCTCGATCTCAGCCATGTGTAAGTCTGTATTGAGCAGCAGAAGGGAGTAGCACATGGTGTGCACAACATCTGTAGCTTTAAAGCCATGGCTGGGATTGCAAGCACACCAGCGAGACGACAAGGCATCCAGCAATCGGTCGACCTGCTGTGTCTCGCCCTTTAACAGTATGCGGGCACAGAAGTCCCGCAAGGCAACCAGAATGTTCATGTTCTGCCATTCGAATCTATCCATGAACGCGCGTCGGACTCGCCCTCGCTCCAGCCCTTCGTCGCCAAGCCACGCAGCTGCTTTAGCTTTCTCGACTAGGCTTTCGTCGCCATGGTAAATCCTCGAGGCGAGCTCGCGGTCATCAGTTGTCGGCTCGCAGCCGTTGATCAAGGGTGTAGGAGGCTCGTTTTGTGACACGGCTGCAGCTGGCTCCATTTCGTCAATCTTTGCTTCCTTACCAGGTCCCTGTTTACGTGCAATGGAGGCGGCGGACCCATTTTTGCTGACTGGAGATACCTCTTGGACATTTATTACTTGCTGAGACGCCCCGCTCGACTGGTGCAGATTCTCATCGGAGTTGTTTGGCTGCAGCCATACACGGTCGGATCCCGTTGTAGAGCTAGCGAGTGACGGCTTTCGTATTGTAGAGCTAGCGAGAGACGGCTTTCGCGTTGTAGAGCCAGGAAGTGACGACTTTCGCTCAGGAAGCGTGGTATGGACAGCCGTGAGCCAACCTTGAGAGTCTACGTCCTTCTGGATATGCTTGTGGCCGGCCGACGTCGAGTTGGCGTTGCGCTGTGCTAATGGAGTAGACCTTCCGGAGCCTGTTGGGGTGCGATCCGAAGGGAAAGACTTGCGACCTCGCAAGCGGGGATCTTGGTCTTGATTGTAGGCATCGTCTACTGGGGATCTACTTGCTTTGCCGTTCGGCGCCATCGTGCCATCTGGCCCAGGGTTGCTTAGCGAATCTGTATCCACGGCTCTGTCCTCGCTACTGCTATTATCGTGCAGATATGAATTTGTTGGTGGGTGAAGTTGATTGTCGACCGTTTTAACATCGGAGCCAGCATGAAGGTTTTCCCGTATACGCGAGGTGGAGCTTTCTCTTGGGTCCGGAGCCGTACTTGCTTTACGTGCTTCTTGAAGTGAGCGCTGGCTTGAGTAGGCATGTCGAAAAGCAGGCCTTTGGTCTGTAGCCCTTGGCTCGGGAAAGTCGGAGTCTTGCGGGCCCAGGTCCCGCAACGCTCTTGGCTCACTCCTCATGGTTGACGGGCCGTGAAGGAAAGGATCCATTGCTTGTCGTAGACTAGGACTGGGTTGTAGTGGATTGTTGGAGGCAATGTGAGGCGGTAGTTGTGATGGTCCAGATGCAGGCTCGAGCTCAGAGACAGACTTCTTGCGGCGCCTGAAAAGGGAGGACGGCTTCTTGGCGACGGTTGGATGTACACGTTGCGCGGAGGGTGGTATGCCATTATCTCCCGGGCTTTGAACTTGTGGCGTAGGAGAAGGCGCGAGTGAGGCCAAACTGTCCGCCCGTACACTGTGCCTTGATGGATGAAGCTGGGAAGGCCGCAGTTCGTTTGATGAGTTGGCCGTGTTCCGGGACGACCCAAACACTCTCCTGAAGAATCCAGGCCGCTCTCGGGGTAGTCCTGCATGCTGCCGTGATGACAGCAACGGCTCACTGAGGCCGCTCGCGGGTCTCACAGCTCCGCCGTCCACTTGACTCCCCAGCCTCGAGCTTGTATAGCTTTGCGTTGCGGGTATCTGATGCGATCCACGTGCTTTTTCCGGCGATTGGCTCCTACCGGTACGCATGCCAGCCTTGTCTGCCCCTTCCGCTCTAACCTTCTTCAGCTTGTGGGCTGTCATTGAGTCGTGGCTGCCTTCATGCTGCAGGAAAGCCGCTTGCTGAGTGTGGTACGGTGCTCGAGCTGGTATCGCAGGGAAAGGATCTCGATTGCTTGGCCCGCTGGGAATTGTGGGCGTCGGGGCTATTTCGGAGGAGGGATATCGGATGAGGCCAGCATTGGGCTTCGGTTGCGTTGGAGGGGCGGGAAAGGAGTAGTCGCTTCTGAGCCCGTCGTGATCAAAGCTCGATGATCGCCTATGTGGTGTATGTTGCCATTGTGCAGCCCCCACCATACGTCCAAGGTCCACGCTTGACGATCCACTGCTCTTACTGCTCTTGCGGCCGGCTCTTATCTTGGGCACTGATGACCGGTCGGCTGTCCCCGAAGGTTGGACTACCGAAGGAATTGAGGGCCTAGCGGGTCCTTGGTCCTCGCTTGGCCATACACTGTCTATCCGGTCCAGGGTTGAGTGGAAGTTGGTGCTGCTATGGCTGCGCCGTCCGCGATTGAAGTGGGTAGAAAATCGACTCGGAGAATTGTCGATGGTGCAAGTGTTGTCCGATGCGGACGAGGACGACGGTAGGTGGCCGCGATGGCGCAGGCTTTTGGTGGAGCTTCCTTGCGATCCAGCCGAGCGCGGTGGTTTCGACGACGGTGGTGAGACGAGACGTGGTTGATCGGGATTGAGCGACAGGAGCATGTTATCCACGACCGAGTGACGTGGATCTTCGGTGAGAGACAGATCATGTGATATCCGTTCATGATTGGGGGGTCGCTCATTTCCACCAGCGCCCCTTGCATTACTCTGATTACCATCTGTGAGACCCTCCATAAAGTCTTCGCGTGGGGTCGGTCGAGCCTTATGCACCTTGGCCGCACGGCCTTCTCTTGTGGAAGTACGGATCCGGTGGGGAGGTGTCGGCGGCAGCGATTCTTTATAGAACGCGTTGGTCGGTGCGCCTCTGAGACTGAGCGATGGCGGAAGATTCGCGCGGCGCATTGAGGGCACGGGCGTGTCTTTGCGATTGATGACCATTGTGACGACGCGGATAGCATTGGTCGAATCTGGAGTGAAAGCGACCCACAGGGCCACAAATGGACTAATAATAACCGTGCGCCCTGGTAGAGTGGTTGATGCAGGATGTCTTCAGGGCACGAGGAGCTCCACCGTGCTCAAGTGGTCAACAGCAGTCCCACACTGACACGGTCGGCCAGCGGAGATGCATGCAGGGAAAATCCAAACAGATTTGGTCCGTGCGATGTGGAAGGTCAAGCAGACGAGTAGGGATGCCCGGGTCGTTTGATGTGGGTAAAAGGGGTGGAAGGCTTGGAAGTGAAGAGTGTGTTGGCGGGATGCACTAACAGGGGGATTCTCTAGGGCCTCTACAAAGTACAACAGTAGTCTCGCACCAGCGCTCTTACAGACGACATCTTCAGTCAAGCCTGAATCCAACCTCTATCAAGGATTGCTGGCCAGAGAATCGCAGTGGTAAGAAGAACTGCGGTGTATCTACTCCACCCCCGGACTTTCTCACTGTCTACCACTCAAGCGCTTTTGTGGGCCCGCTTTCCGAAGATACAGAATCAGAAAGTCGGAGCAAAGCAACAGAGCGATTCGAGTCGTAGACATCCATCTACTTCAACTCCTCCCAATCCCCACCCTTTCTCGTCTGGTTAAAGTGGTAGAAGTACTTGTATGAGGAGATTGATGTTTGAGAAGCTGCAGCAGCTGCGTTTTCACCAATTGCAGCTGCCAATCAAGTCTTGTAGAAGCTCTATCGGCTATTGGCGGATCTCATCGCCGTGGGTGGGCAGTGCGCCCTACCTTAGCGGTTCATGCGGGCGAATTCTAAGGATTACGATAGTATCGCACTAGGTATCTTACGTGATTATCCCTTTGACACTCTTTTACGTGCCACAACTAAAAGTATGGTTGATGTAATCGCTATGTTCAAGATAGATTGTTCGTAGATACAATTGTTGAAACAACATACGTTGTAACTATGCATGGATAATCAAAGAAGATTGCAAGAAAAACGTCAATAACCGAAATATAATACTAAATATTTGAAATATTTAGTATATATTATTATATAAGTCGAATTAAATTTGTCAGAGACGCCTGGCGTAATTAATAAAATTTTATGGCCAAATTGTGGCCAACGTTCGAAATTCGCGAAGATCGAGATTTTTGAATATTAATTTTACTCTTTTGCAATCCTTGTGCATGTCTTGCAAAAGTTCTACAAACGTGTAGCATCCTAACGTACTATAACATCTCTATAGTATATATAGGATGTTGAATTCAATTAGACTGACCGCGTCGGGTCGGGTCACCGAGTTCGGGTCGGGTCGATTCCAAGAGTTGGAACCAAATTGTTGATTCGATTCCTAATGTTGGAATCGACAATTTGGGTCGAGTTGCAAACTTAGAATCGAAAACCGACCCAAAAAATCGACCCGAATCGCCAAGACTACTATATTTAGTAATTTATTTTGTTTTTAGTAATAATTTATTTTATTTTTAGTAATAATTTAGTAATAATTTAATAGATAATTAATCTATTTAATTTAATTAATAAATATAGTAGATTATTTTTATATTATGCATTACTATTGTGCATTACCTAAAAAAATCATAAAAAATCTAAATTTAATATTTTATTTTATACTATTTTTAGAATTCTTGGCGATTCTTGGCGATTCGATTCGATTCCTAATATTGGAATCAAGAATCGAGTCGAATCGAGTCGAATCGATTCCAAAAAAGTAGAAATCGACTTGGGTTTCGATTCGATTCCTAATGTTGGAACCGTCGGGTCGGGTCGATTCCAATAGTTGGAACCGAAACCCGACCCGACGGTCAATCTAAATTCAATAGTCTTATACAAATTTGTACATGACTCGCTTACATCTCTGCAATAAATTTTTCCTTGCAGACAAAAAAAACCACGTGCGTTTCTCATGTGATTATAAGAAACCGCCCGCCAAGACCGCTAAGGTATTCTCGTACTGGTTAGACTCGGACATTGCTTAGGAAGCGCCAAGATAAGGTACCTTAAGCTAAGGTATCCGAGAACCCTTCGATTCGGAGAAACCTGCAACAACCCTAAATCTAGGAACAGATCATTCAACGATGGCGAGAACACCTTTGTTCCTAGGCTTAATCTTCCCTTGGCCCCTGAGTCAAACATCATGAGGACTACTATACTCGAAGTTGGCCACCCAGAGTGATCTGTCTCGAAATGGAGGGAGAAAGCGGCGGGCGAGATCGCAATTTCTACAGAGAGCTCCACGACATAAACATTCTTGATAATACTTGCAACGTGCCATCTTTTTACTTGAAAATGTTCCCAATGATGGTGCATGCCTCCGTGGAATTAGCGCTTTTTTGGAAAAGATCTTCCTGAACTCTCCTACATATAGGTAAACATTCCGCGCACCCCCAGTTTCGGTAAGAAAAATCCTTATTTTCGGTAAATGTACTCCCAATAGGAATAATCAACTTTCTTGATATATTTGTATCAGTTTTCTTGAATCTTCTTATCGAAATTACAGATCAATTAGATAGTTAATTAGACAATCTACTGATCTAAAATATTGTCTGAGAAAATATCGATTTCTGATCTAAAAGTATACAAATTCTCTATATTCTCTAATCTCTATATAATTTCTAATTATATTTTTTCTAAAGCTTTAAATAGAGTTTATCTAAATATTTTTTTAAGAAATTAAATTAATCTTTTAATATATATATTTCTTCTCGGAATTGTATTGTAACGAGATAGAAATAGAATTTTTAGTTAGTAGACAATTATAACAATAGAGACTTATCGCGATGCATGCATAAATCGCACTATACAATCTAATAATATATTAAGTAGCTAAGATTCTAAGATCTAAGTAAAAGAGATCGCATATATATTGCAAATAGATCGCTAGTATTGATAGCAAACATTTTCAAGTCTATAGTCTAATATTATTTAATTACTTAACTATATACGACTCTCTCTCTTTTAGTAATTGTCTCTTAACTACTAAATCAAGAAACTTTTGTTTCTATTCGTACTATAACTAGATTGATCGTCGAGTCGAATTTCGGTTCCAACTATTGGAATCGATTCGACTCGACGATTTTAACATTAGAAATCGATTCGAAATTCGAGTCGATTTCTATTTTTTTGAAATCGATTCGACTCGATTCGAGTTGATATTCAATTTCAATATTAGAAATCGAATCGAATTATCAAAAAATCGAAAATTGCATTATTATATCAAAAGTTATTATTTTAAAATCTAGATAATTATAATATATTATTAAGATTACAATTTGCTATATTATTAGATTATAATTACTTGTTAGTATAAAATCTTGCTTGATTTATTTTATACTTGCATTATTTTTTTGTATTATTGTTTTATTTTAGAAATTTTTTCTTTGAACTACTTAGAGATATTGTTTATACTATTTTCGATTGCAAAATATTTAATTCTTCAAAAACTTCTAGTTAACAATTGTTTTTATTCGAAAATAATTTTAATAAATTTATTTCTCGCAATTTGTTATTTAGTACTTTATATTTTAATCAATTTGCGAGTCAATTTGATTGAAATTTTAATTGTATATTTGATACTAGAAAAAGAGAGTTTTAAAAAGTATTAAATAAGATTTTAAGTAATTTTTTATTACTTAAACTAAAAGATAGAAACAAATATATTACGTAAAATACAAATACTAAGATTTAGTTTAAAAAATAATAGTTACATACTACAGTTAATAAAAGTATCTTATATAAGACTCAAAATAAACTTGTTTATTTATGTTAAATTAAAAAGATTAATATTGAAGCACAATTTAAACTTTGAAACAAATATATTTAAATAATCTCAACTATTAATAATTTGCCAAAAATTGTTTGCAAAAGTTGCTAAAAAATATTGAATTATTCTACTATACACAATTATTTAAATATATTTAATATAAAGAAATATCTTCAATTTGCGTTTTGCTTAAAACAAAAAAGATTTCGATTACAATTAGTAATTAATCTAGTCTTTATTCGCGTAAATTATTGTTAATAATACAAATAAATAATGCAAAACTAATATATTAATAGAAGAAAAATTATATCGATCTATTATTCTTTAATTAAGATAATTAAAAAATTAACTATACAAAACATTTGTTAATTTGAATTTATTTTTTCGAATTATCGATAATTCGAACTTTTGAAAGCTACTAGAAATGCTTCGACTAAATTTAGTATTTCTAAATTGTATCAAATTATTAAAATTGATTTTTATAAATTTTGATCAAATTTGTAACAAAATCAAATTAGATCTAAAAGAGTCTTAACGTATTTTTATTACTTTAGATATATAATTTAATTTTTAAAAAGTTGTCTATTTTAAAGTATTAATATATTATATCGATATTATATTTTAATATTGCGAACATCTTATTAAATTTACTTCTCTTAATATCGAATATATAAATCGACAATTAATATTAAAACTTATAAAAATATTAAAATTCTTTAAAATTAAAAACAAACTTTTTGAAATTGTTATTAATAATGCAAGCAATAATAACACTTTTAAAAACAAACTTAATAGAGTTTTAAATCAACAAAAATCTTAATAGAATAAACAACAAAATTCTATTTTTTGTTTAATTTATATTATTAATTTGATAGCTTAAGACTTTATTGCAACTTTTGAATCAAAAACAATTATTAACAATATTGTTTTTTAATTAAAGAATAAACAAGTTTAGAATATTGCAAGAAATATAAACTTGTTTGTTATAATTAAAAAGATATTTGTTTGTGTAATAATACAAAAAGATAATATATTCGTTAAATTTTATTTAGATTTGCGTTTTTATTGTTGCTATTAATAACTTATTTTAGCGCTTAATTCGCTTTGAAATCTTTTAAAAGCAAAAGAGTAAAAAATCTTAAAAACTAATACAAGATATTCGTATTTGTTAAAATTCTATTTATTTAATATTTTGTCGTGCGTACAAATTACGTAACTACATTAATCTTTAAATAGAGAAATATTTAAAAAATCAAAAAATTTAACGTATTTAATTAGACGAAAGCAAGTAACAATCGATTTAATTGCTTAACAATATATTAAATCTTTTTTATAAATGCACTCTTATAGTTTTTCGAACAACTAATATTGACATTTATTTAAAATTTCGAGTATTCGATACAATATTTAATTATTTTAATTATTTAAAGAAAACTATAACAAATTATAGTTGTTTTTTAAGAGAAATTATACTAAAAGCTTGTAAAAAAGCTTCGACAAAGCTTGTTAAATATTATTCGAAAATAGAAAAACTCAATAAAATATTATACAATTTTGTCAATATTTTGAATTCTACGTAAAAATTGAGTCTTTATAAGATATAAAACAAAAAAAATAATAATAGTTTTGTAAACTACAAAACAAAATATCAAACAAAATTCAAAATTTATTTTCGACATTACTATAATTTAGTTGTTACTTTAAGAGCAAAAATACAAAAAGCAAATATTGTTAAAAAGATAATACAATATAACAATATATTTAATTTTTAATTAACTTTTTTTATAGTTTGACGCAGAAATTGTAAAATTTTTATTTCGACAATTTTAACGCTTTTGTTCGACTCAAAACAAAGATAATCGATATTTTCGCATTAATATTATAAAAAAATAAATATTTAATATAAAAATATTAAAAAAATAATACTTCGAACTATTTCAAATTGACGCAAATAATTAGAAATATTCTTTCTTGTTTAGTGTTATTAGTAGATATTGAACAAATTTTTACTTTTGCTCGAAAAGTATATTAATAAAATTGATCTTAAATAAGTTTGCAAACAATCGAACAAATTATAATAATTAAGTATTATAATTGTACTATAAATTTGAATTTAGAGAAAATTATTGTCGAATTGTAGAATATATATTGCAAAATACAAAATAATAATTAGCAAGTTAATAAAAGTAAGAATTTTTTTCAAATAGAGTTTAAAATTGTTTTAAGTAAGATTTATTTATAATTAGATTATTGTACAAGAGATTTTATATTTATAATATTATTATAAATAAACAAATATTATTAGCGATAATATAAATAGATAATACATTTAAAATAACTAGATACTTAATATTGCACTAAACTAATATTTTTGACTTTTTAAGAATTATATTATCTCTAACTTTAATATATGTTTAAATATAATAAGATTAAATAATTAAATCTTGATAGCTTAGTAATAGCGCATTTAGTTTCTTGTAATAATAACGCACAATCTATAATATTGTTTAAAATAGTATTATAATACTATTTGAGACTATATTGTAAATTGCATATTATTAGTATAAGAAATTAAAAAAATAGAAGTTCGAATCTCTCTTAAGATACAATAATTTTCTTTTTGTGCAACTTTCTATAAAATTATATAGAACAAGATTGTTAAGCTCTTTAATTAGAGACGTTAAGTCAATAATTTAACTCTAATTATCTAGATAATTTAAATGCATAATTATAATACACTTTTTAATTATTATATTTGATAGAAAAAGACACAAAAAATATATATAGTAAAACAATGTATTCAATAAATAATGTAACAAGATAATGCAAATAATAAAGTACAATAATTAAAATAGCTTAAATTCTTAATTTCTTGTTAATTATTTCGAATTTTAATATAACAAAGATATTTGAACGTTAATTTTATTACTACTTACTATAGTAAAGTTCTAGATTTTGTATTAATTGCTTTAACAATTATAAATTTTTAAACTTAATAATCTTGCGATTAATATAAATAGCAAGAAGATTGCTATCTAAATATATAAAGCAAAACATTAGTATATATTATATAAAAACAATAGTAATACAAATAAATAATAAACTTATTAAAGAAGAAATCGATTATAAAACTTTCGATAATTTTTTGAAGAACTAACAAGATCGATACTTAAATTCGATATTTTTTATTATTTTCTTTGTTGACAACTTTATTTTGCAAGATTTTGCGAATCAATTTTGCGAAAAATATTTTCGAAATTAACAAATTATTAGTCTTCTAATACTTGCGAATTTCACGTAGAACTATTGTTTCAAGTTTGTATTTGCGTTTTTTCTATATTACAAACACTTAATTAATAATAGCTTAGTACATTATCTCTTTATATTATCTTTTATATATTAGAAGTTGTTTTAATCGATTTCTTTTCTTTGTTATAATTAATTTGCGTTGCTATATTTTTTTGCAATTTTTTGTCTTCTATTTTATAATCTAAGTTAAGTATGTTAGCAATACGTAATATATTAAATGTATTATTTGAATATATTATTAATTTGTTTGATTCGAGCTATTAGAGTTTTAAAGCAAAATATATTGTTAAATTAAAATTTTTCAACACTAAATAAAAGAATTAACAATATAGAATACAAGAATTAACAAGTTTTGCAATTAAGTATTTAATAAATAATATAATAAAATAATGCGCAATAGATATGCGTATTTGTGTTTGATTTCGATAGTTAAAGAATATATATTATGCGATAATTAATATAATAAACGTAATAATTTTTAATTGTAATAATATTAAATAAAAGTAATATTTGAATTCTAACTCTAATGTTAAGCGCGTAAGTTTATCTTATAATTGCGACAACTTTTTTGTTTAAATACTATATATTAATTAACATATTTAATATTATCTATTGTCTTAATTTATATAGTTAATATACAAATTTATTTTGCATTATTTGTATATATTGTTATTAAAACTAATTAAAAAAAAAGACTTTTTAAAATCGAATTTCTTCTTATTTAGAAATTCGAATATTGCTAAGTAGCTAATATTCTACTATTAAATAAAAGATTTGTTTTGTATTATTTATATGTATTATTTTTAAAACTAATTCAAAACGCAAAATATCTATTTTATCAACTCTTTTGCAAATTATTGCTAGTAGAAATTGTATTACAATATAAATCGAAAATAAAAAGTTGTTTTACAAAAAACAAAATATTAATTATATAACGTTTTATAAGTATCTAATTAAGTTGCAAGCAACAATTGTCTTTAAAAAAGTCTTTAAGCAAATTCAAATTAATATAGAAAAAAATGTTAAAAATATAATAATTAATAAAAGAGTAAAAAAAGAATTGCATAGTAATGCATTTATATAATTTATATATATTTAAAGAGTTAATTATATTGTAACACAATGTTTTAAGATCGAACTAATAAAGAAAATTAAAGACAAAAATATTGTAGAATAGACTAAAATTAATGCGATTGCTACACAAATAGTTTTAAAAAGTAAAGATATAAATACAACACAATCTTTTAATATTTAAATATATATAGAGTCTAATATAAATAAAATAACTAATCTACGTATTAGTTTAATTCTAATTAGTTCGAATTAAGCAAAAATGTAATTAAATATATAATATTAATTATCGAAATAATTTAACAACGCATTCTATATTATAGAGAGTTTAATAAATTGAAGAAAACGCACAATTTAAATACAATTAACGAATTTAAAAGATTTAAAGATACTTTTGCAAACAATAAAAACGTTGCAAATCGCAAAATATCTAATTCTTTAAAATCGACAAATAACAATTTTGAAAACTTAATTAAGATTAGTAATAATAGAGAGAAAATAAAATAAAAGAAGACAAAAAATAATGCGAAAATAATAGATAACAAGTATAAAGATATAGAATACAAAGATAATAATAATAATAACAAGAGCGAAAACAATAATAATAATGCTAAAAATAAAGTTAATTACAAGATTGTAGAGATCTCGAACTAGTTAATAGTATCAATAAGTTTAAGTGTATTATCTAAATATATTATTATGTACTTTTCGATTAAATATAGAATCGAAGTTTATTAAAAGACTATAATAGTTGTAATCTATTTATTATATAAATATCAAAAAGTTTATATATATTACTTTATTGCATTATTATAGAATATTTAGATAAACAAATAATAAGATTTAAAATCTAATTTATGTTTATTAAATTTGTTATTAAATAACTTTATTTCTTAACAATTTGAATCGATTTTTTTGAATTAATTTTTGATTTTAATTCTAAAAATTAATTCGATTTGATTCGATTTTTGATTTTAATTTTAGAAATCGACTTGTCAAAACTTTCGAATCGAGTTAATTCGAATTGTTAAGATTCGAATCGATTAATCGACTCGAACTCGATTAATCGACCCGACGCGATCAGTCTAACTGTAACGAGATAGGAACAGAATTCTAGTTAGTAGACAACTATAACAACAGAGACTTATTGCGATGCATGCATAAATTGCACTATACAATCTAATAGTATATTAAGTAGCTAAGATTCTAAGATCTAAGTAAAAGAGATCGCATATATATTGTAAAATAGATTGCTAGTATTGATAACAAACATTTTTAAGTTTATAGTTTAATATTATTTGATTATCTAGCTATATACAATCTTCTCTCTTTTAGTAATTATTTCTTAATTACTAAATCAAAAAACTTTTGTTCTTGTCTATACAAAAGTTGTTATAAAAAAATAAGAAAATTGCTTTTATTTTTTCAAGATTGTTAAATTAGATTTTTTGTTTCTCTTGTTATTCGAGTCGATTGCGTAAAGAATGTAATAAATTAGTTTGTATAAAACTTTTTTCAAAATTAAAAAAATTATTTGATCGAAACTAAATACTTAATAAAGTCGATTATTGTAAGTCTTATCTACTTTCTAGAGACAATAACAATAGTAATAAGTTTTTTTAATATAAATCTAGAAGATTAATTTAAAAGAAAAGTAACAATAATAAAATAAATTGTTGCTATTGTGCTTGCGTTAAATTTTTTGAGACAAAAAATAAATATATAATTTCAAAAATTATTTCTAGTTTTAAGATATTCGATTTAGATTGTTAATTTAGTTTTAATTTATAACATTTCTTTCTAATTTTAAATCAAAATAGCAAAATCTTCTCTTTTTTGCTAGAACAAATAATTGAAAACTCAAATCTTGTTATCTTTTTATAGTTAATTAAATAAGAATCTAAATTGTTTTAAATATTAAATTAATAAATATTAAATATCTTAAAGTCTTTAAACGTTATAAATTGCATTTACAAATATAATTTAAATACTTTATTTTTTATTTTTTAAATCTTTTTTTATATTAATTTTATGTAACGTGTTGTATATTCTTAAGTTTGCTCTATTAGACAATTGAATTTCTTTGTATTTTTAAACAATGTTCTTAACTTCTTTATTATTTTTGTCAAGTTTTAGAACGCACGTTCTATAATAATATTTTTAATATTAAATGTAGAAAAGAAATTAATAGCAATTTTGAAACAATAAAATATATTAATTAAAGATAGATTTAACAAAGTTAAGTTTTAATAAATTACAACAATATTGTTTCTTGTATTTATTCGAAAATTCTTTAAAGTTTCTCTATCTTTTAATAGAGTTACGTAGACAAGAAATATTTTAATTTTTGTATTAATTTCGATTCTTAGCTTGCAATAAAAAATTTGAAATTGTATAATTCGCATATTTTTAAATTGACAAAACACACTTGTTTAACACAATTTCTATTTTAGCAAATTCTTCTTTATTAATTTAATTTTTAATATTTCTTTATTTTGTTATTTTTTTCTTATTGCTTTTTGCAATTATATATCGATTTAAATATAAAAACTATCTAGTAAATACTTTTTGCAAAACAAATTATTTTATATAACAAAAAAAACAATTAACTACAATTGCTAAAACTCTTAATAATTATTCTAATTTACGTCGAAATCGAAGTAACGTTTCGACGTTTAATTTTTATACTTTTTAAAAATTAACAAATACAATATTATTAACAATTTATACTTGTAATCGTCTTGTAAAAGTATATGCGTTATATAAGAATTTAAATTTATTTGCATTATTATTTGCAATATAGAGAACAAACAATTAAGAAATTACTTTTCTTGTTAATTATTATTTTTTCGCTAATAATATAATATTATTTGCAATTCGTTTTGAAATTGCGATTATATCTAGTACTTCGAGTTAACAATTAGATAAACAAATTAATTTTAACAAACAATTATTTTATGTTAATTCTATTTTGCTAGATCAATACTATCTATTACTTGGAGTTAAACATCAATCTATTGAAAATTATTAAATAAAAAGATTAGCTCTTTTCTTTTATAAATATATTGTTTTAAGAGATCTTTAAAAACAAATAGACAAACGCTAGACTTAAAGTTTAATTTATTTTGTTTTACAATTGCTAAAAAATTGTTTTGTTTTTTGTAATATTAAATTACTTGTCTTTTGATTTAATTATTAAAGATTCGGTTTATTTTTAATAAAAATTCTAGCTTTCTTTAATAAGCTATACAAATAATCAATTTTAATATAATTATAACTAGATCTTCTTTTTGCTTCTTTATCGATATAGTTAGTTCAACTAGTTGAAAAATTTTAATTAATATTGTTAAATAATAGTTGATTTAATATTGCAAATTTATGTTTACTTTTATATATAAATAGTTCTTTGCGTTGTTCTTCTTGTTTATTAAAATAAAAATAGCTATTGTTTCTAAAAAGATTCTTGCGATTTCAATAATTAAAGTACGTAATTTTGTTGTGTTAACAACTTTAAGTAATTTAAAATCTAAAAAAGATAATTTTAATATCAAATCTCGCAATCGTAATAACAAAAAAAAAATTCTTCAAAAGAATCTAAGTTTTAGCTCTTTTCTTTTTTGCTTTATCTTTTATAAGTCTTGTTATCTTTAGATTTTGATTTCGACTTTAATTTTGAAACTAACAATTCAAATTCTTTCTATTTGCTATTTTGAGTCTACGTCTTTATTGTATTTTCTACAAAAGAAAACAAAATTATTTAAACTCTTGTTCGACAAGTCTTCTTTAACTTCGCGTCTAGAATTCTTATCAAATCAAACTTTTAAAAATAATTTTTTATTTTAATTTTTAAAAGCTTTTGTTCGATAGACACTATCGTATTTTTGAACTTTCTAACATTTATTTTGTTGTAATTGTCGATTATATAGTTAGCAACGCGTTTCGATTTTATAATACAAGATTTAAGTTGATCGCATATAACTCGATTCAATTTTTTCAAAATCTTTTGCAAATTTTAGCGTTTCTTTGCTATTCGCAATATTGCTTTAATAATTAACTAATTTATATTTTTAAATAATATATTTGCAATCTTTGATAACTATAGTTTACAAAGTTGAACTTAATTATTTTAAATTTGTAGTCTTTTGTTCTAGTTAATTTCTTGTGCTACGTTCTTTAATTTTTGTTATAAAAATTATCTATTAGTATTTGAGCGTTCTTATTAACTATTTATTACAAATCTCGCATTTAATTCTTAATTATTTTCAAGATATTTAAAACTATGTTTTGAAGATTTTTTAAACGTTCTCTTCTTTTATTGCTAGTAGTTTTATTATATTAAAGTAGAATATTAACTACTTAAATATAGACGCGATTCTTAATAATCAAATTGTTTTTTATAGATCAAATAATTGTTTTTCGCAATTCGATTCAAATTTGAGTTTAAGAAGTTTGACGCTATAACGTTTGTAATTGTTGCGATAATATTTGCTAATTGTAAGATGCAAATGCGTCTACTTCTCGTTGGCGCACTAAGATATAAAAGACGTAAGATATAATAAACTTGTATTACTATGTCTCAACTATATAAGATAGATAGTAGTAGAACTAATTGTTGAAAAACAATAAAAGACAAGCTTTTTTTATATCTAATATTTGTTATAACGTGCAAGTCTATTTCTCGCTATTTAATTAGAAAGAGATATCGTGCTATTTGAAACTTTTATAGATATTTGAAATTACGTGCTCTATTATACTCTAAGACGCTAGCGCGTCGAGAGCGCTATAACATTACAATTATTTTTTCTCTTAAAGTATTAATTCTTAATAATATAAAAAACTATATTAGTCTTATTAAAACAAAGATATTTACTAAGCGTCAACGTTGCAAAAACTCGTTAAAAATCTTCTCAAATTTCTTTGAAAATTGAAAGAAAAAGAATCTTTTGCTTAATAGAAGTAAATTTATGCTTTAATCTAACACAATCTATAGAACAACGTAATAGCAACAATAACAATTTATAATATATTATTGTTTTGTTGTTTGTTGTTGTTAAAATTCTAAACAAAGTTTAAAGTAAAGTTAACATTGCGCAAACGCTAAATAAATTATAAATATAAATATTGTTATTTCTTTTTTCTTTTCTTTTTTTCTTTCTATATTTTTCTTAATTGCAATTGCTTTATTGCTATAAATAAATTGTTGCAAAAACAATAATACGTAAAACTTATATATATAGTGCAAATCTTAAATTAATAAATTTTTCGCTTTTTTTTTGTCTTTTCAACTATATCTTCTAAAAAATAAAAGAAAATAAAAAAATAAACAATTTTAATATTTTGTTGTTTACGATATTAACATGTTACAATTTGTAATAATTTTTTATATATAACTTGCGTAAACAAGCATATATACGTTTGAAAAAAAAGAAATGTTTATATTTGTTGCAAAATTCTTTATCGCGAATCAAATTGTTGTATTGCAATAAATTTTGTTCGCGTTTACAATACGACAATTGCTAATATTTATTAGTTTGTTAAACGCTTTCGAAATAATATAAAGAATTTTGTTATCAATTATCGCGAGAAACTTAGAATAGAAAATATAATTATCAAATATATAAAACATATACAAAAGAGTGTAATTCGAGCGATAAAGAGTTAACAACGCAATAAAAAATTTACTTTATTAACAACAAATTAAACTTAATCTTGTATTTAACAACTTAAACAAAATTTAATTCTCGCTCAAAAATATTAAGTCAAATTCAAATAAAAGCTCGCAAAAACAAAAATAATTCGAAATATAACTTTCGCTAAAACGCAACAATTAATCGATTTGCTTTTTAAAAAAATATTAAAAATAAATATTTTTGTTTGTTGTTCAACATTTTATTAATATATATTTAGAATTTAAAACAAAATAAAAACAAAAACAAAAATAAGTTGTTAATAAAATCAAAAAAATTAAAATTAAAATAAATTGTCTTTAAATTTGTTGTCGATTTAGATAAAACAAGTTTGAAAAATTCTTTTGCAAAATCTTACAACTTTGCAACAAGATTTTTTATTAACTTTAAATTGTTAACAAAATTATTAAGTAAAAATATAGTAAGTTTTATTGCAATTTCTTTCGCGTTTCGTTTGTTTACATATTTTTAAAAAATAAGAAATGCAAAGATATATATAGATAGCAAGAGCGAGTTTATAGCGAAAACAAAGAAAATCGTGCAAAATAAATTCTTTGTAGTTTTTTTTTTAAGATAATATAAATACTTCGAACTATTTCAAAAATTCGTCTATAATTAACTCTAAGAAGTTTAACAACTTATTTTCAAATAAGTTCGAAAGCTTTCTCTAGTTGTTTTAAGACAAATTTAATAAAATATTAAAAGTTTGCTAAATTATTACAATATATTGTCGACTAATTAGCAATAATAAAATAGCTTTGTTTTTAAATTATATTTTAAGCATTTATATTAAAAGAAGTAACTCTATTATTTCTAACATTTTGTATAATAAAATAAAGAAATCTTTTTACGTAACTTAATTATACGACAACAATACAATAACAATTGTACGATATTTTATCGAATAAATTATTGTTGACATAATTGTTGTTGTCGCAATACGTATTGCGCTATCTTTTTCGTTTTTGTTTGTTATACGTTTGTTTCTTAAAGTTCTTTCGCAATTTATCGATATTATTTAAAGACTTTTCTCTTAATTATTAATTATACTTTTTGTCTTAATTTATTTATTTAATTTTATACTATATTTGTCTTTTTAACTTAGTTTTGTCTAGAATTTCTTTAATCTTTTATTAAACTTCGTTGTTAACAAGTTTCAAAACTTGCAATATTTGTTTCGTTTGCTTATTGTTAGCGCGATACAAATATAACTTTAAAAGTAAAACATAAAAAATATTATAAATTCGAGAAATATTAAATAGAATAAAACAATAAACTTGTGTTTTAATTTTATTCTTAATTCTAAACAATTCGACATACTTGTGTAATATCTTTTTACTAAATTTTTTTTGTTTTAGATTTTTAATTAAGAGTATAATTAATTCTTTTATAACAAAGCTCTTTAACTTATATTTTTTATTATAGTATTTTGTTTGTTGCGCAATAGCGTTTTTTAAAACGCTTTGTTAAAAATTTTCTTAAATTGTAAAGCTATTTTAAGCGTTTTTGTATCAAAAATATCTTTTTTTCAATAAAATTGTTCTTAATTTTATAGTAAATTTTCGAGTTATAATTGTATATCAAGTAGAACGACAAAACTTTAACTAAGACGTAATAACTATTGTTGTAGACAAATTTTGCTATTAATAATAGATTTGTCTATCTTATCTATTTAGCGTCAATATAAGTGCGAAAATAGTATTTAAAAATTTAATTTTATTGTTCGATTAAACTATTTATTTAAGAATAAAAAACAATACTTAATTGTTTTTTAATTTGTGCATAAAAATATATAACAAATTAAAAGACACTAGTAAAAACAAATTTTTTGTTATTTACTATGTTAGTTGACGTTTCGAAGTATAAAACAATTTTATCAAAAAATATTTTTATTAGTTTTGCGACATCGATTCTAGTAATTACAAATATATATTTGATTATTTTTGTATAGCAATCGACTATTACGAAAATCGAAATTATATACAATTTTATAACGCTTGTTTAACAACAAACTTGTTACAAAATTTATAATAATTTTCTTCTATAATTTTTTTGTTGCAAATAAGAATCGAAGTTTATTATACAATTTATAACGAGAAACTTTAATGCGTTAACAAATATTATATATTTTAATATACGCTTTAATTTGCTTAGTGCAAACAAGTTAAAAATACTTTCGCTAAAATAAATTTAAAATTTTCTTAATTTCAAAATGTTTCGTCAAAGAGTTGCTATAATTCTTGCGAATTAATTTCTCTTTAATAATTATATTTTCTAAAATATAGAGCAATTTGTTATATTTAACGAAACTCTTTTAATTTAGAGTCTATATTGTTTGCTTGCAACAAAATAATTTCTTAATTTTAATTCGAATTTTTTCGATTTAAGTATTTTTAGTCTAGAGATTCTTTAATAAGAATTTTATCAATTTTTGAGATTTTTTATACGATTTCTTTGACATGTTTTTAATTATTTTTCTTAAAATAACAATTTGAACACTAGTTAGTTGAAGCAAAAATGCTAGTTTCTTAAAAACTTTTTTTCTACTTTATAATTGCGAAATCTTCGCGCTATTAGTAGATATTTTTGCTAATTGTAATACAAGAATTAAATTACTTAATATCTTTTGTTCGCTTTGTGTCAACAACTTTTTGTCAAACAATAGCGCTAGCTTATTTTGAAATACAAAAATCAAATTACTTAATATCTTTTGTTTGCTTTGTGTTAACAAATTTTTGTCAAATAACAACGCTAGTTTGTTTTACAATATTAACAACAATTTTGTGTTTAACAACAAGAACTCTTTATAATTAAGACGTTTTAACAATTTATTCGTTAAATTTTTTTTATTTAAACAATAAAAATTTTTAAAGTTATAGACAATTAACTTAAGCGTCTAGCGAATTTGTTTTAAGTTTAGCTTCTTTTAATTTATTAATTTCTTAAAATTATTATAATTCGATTATATTTTAATAGAGTAAATATTGTTTTTTAAATAGTGTCTTTATTGTTTAAAAGCAATTACAATAGCTAGCAATTTCTAATTATATATCTTATAATTTTGCTTCGTCGAAATTATCTTTCGCGATTAGAATATTATTAAAAATTAATTTTTGTCGTTATTTTATTAATTTAGAATGTTCGCAATTGCAAAGTTAAACGCGTTAGTCTTTATTTTAATTTTTTGATCTAAATTGTAGTAACAAAGTAGTAAAATCGATATAAAGATATCGCAATGCTAGCGAAACGTTTGTTCTATTTTATTTGATTAAACCAAAAAATTATATTTCTTGTTATTTTTATTTTCTTTTAATAAATTAATAAGAAAAGCAACTCTTTTCGAATAATAATATATAAAGCGTCTATAAAAGTTTACGAAACTCAAAAACACTTAAAGCTTGCAATAAATTTTCGATTTAAATGACTTTTTAATTGTTTTGATTTTTTTCAAATTTATCTATATATCTTCTAAGAACACGATAAAGTTTAGAAATTTAATTTTAGTAGTATTAAACTTACACTTCTTTAGATTGACGTACAACAAATATTTGCAAAAACGTTTCAATATTTATCTAATATAACGTCAATGCTTCGCTAGATTATTGTTGTACACAAGTATATTATTTATATAAATTACGCAAATTATATCGATTAGCTTTCCCAACGTCTTATTAATATAGATTTGAAAAATTGCGAATGCGTTTGCTAGTTCAAATAGTATAATTTAATATTCGAAATGTCTATAGCGTGTACAAAACGTCGTTTTTTACTTATTATCGCGTTTAATGCGAATACAATAGTAGACGTTCTTTAGATTTAAAACAATAAAGCGTTTTGCTTTGCATAAACGATCTAGCGTTTCTATAATTAGAGACAATAAATAACAATTTTTAATAGTAATCGTATCTAGATCTTTATAGTCGACATATAAACGTAATTTATTGTTCAATTTTAATACAAATAGAATAAAAGCATTTATAGACAAAACTAAATGCTTAATTCAATTTTTTGCTAACGCATTATCAAGATATTGTCGAAGTATCGCTAGCTCGTTCTATAAAAAATTATAAAAAAATATAAATAATAATTTTTTATCGTTCTAAAACTCTATAACGTAGTTTTTTTTTTAATTTTAATAGAATTCTAGCTAATTTATTATTATAAATATCTTTTAGATTTCTTAATTTCTTGAAAATCTTAAATTTCGCTAGTTTTTTGTCTAGCGTCTTCGTAACGCTAGCGCAAACAATTGTATAAATTGTGCTATATTTGGCAAGATCTAAAACAAATTGCTTGAAATTAATTATTTTCAATTTTTTATTTGTAATCTTAAATCGTCAACTTTGCGTTTTCGAATTAATCAATATATTTTATTTAAATAGCATTGACATATCTAATATAAAATTAGAATTTATATATTCTACTAAGTAGAACAAGATAATATATTTTTAATGTTGATTTTATAAGTTAATTAAATAATAATTCAACTTATAGACGTTATAACAAAAACAATTATTGTTATTAAGAAAATTTAATATCGATAAAATAACAAATGTAGATTGCAATTTCTATTGCACTATATAGATATAATTAATAAAATTTATTTTAGCTCTCGAATCGACTAAACTTGTAATTTGACGTTTATTATTAAAAAACTAGATTTAATTTTTTACTAAAATCGAATTTATTGTTTCTATTTGTCTTTTTTGCTTCGTTTGCGAGACGTTGATAAAGTTTGATTTTTTTTTGCATTTGTTGTAGTAATAGCAACAACAATAGACTTGTTCTATTTGTGTTTATTGAAATAATTTGTTTTGTAATATTTCTTTTTATAGTATTTAAAGTATTTGACACTTCTTAAATAGTTTGCGTTACTAATCTCGTAGACTCGCTTGCGCAACGTCGACAAATTTTTAAAAATATAGAATTTCTCGTTCTTAATAGATTTGTCGATATTGTTTAAGCGTTAATTTTGATAAAATTTGTCTAAAAAGATATTAAAGCTTTTTGTAATTTGTTGATTTTTAAAGTTGCTTGCGTTTGCTTCGCAAATGCAAATTAATATTTGTTTTTGCATAATAACTATAATTAAAAGTTTATTGCAAATATTTGACATTGTATTAATATCTAGAATTTTTACTTTCAAATCTAGCTTAAACTTAGTTAAAAATATATAGATTCTATATTTTTTTAAAAATAACAATAGATAAATCTCTAACTTATCTAAATATTTTTCAAAGATAGTTATTTTTTAATTTGACTTCTATCTAGCGATCTTTTATCTTTCGTAGACAAGAAAACAACAATTAGCAAAATTAACTATTAAATTCAATAGAAACTCTCTAAATTCTTCAAAGATCTCGCTTTTTAATTTAGCACTATTGTTTGTTCTTAAATACTATTAAATAGCGATATCGTTTTTTAAAAATAATATACAATAGAGAATGTTGTTCTTATTCGTAATAAAGTACGTCGAAAATCGCATTATATTAATGTCGATTTTTCGAAACTAAATAATGTACTTATTTACGCTTTAACTCTTGTACAATTTTAGCTTTTTAAATTTTAAAAACTTAAATATTATCAATAGCAATGCGATAGCAAATTGTAGAACTTAAAAATTTGTTTATTTAATTATTATAACTTGAATTTGCTAAACATTTTGCAAATTTCGAATTTTCGTTATTAAAATTTCTATCTATTAATATAAAATCGAAACTTTAATTGTAGCTAAACTATCTTCTTTATTGTTGTTACATTAATAAGAATTATTTTTGTCAACGTTTCGTAAACGATTGTTGTCTCGAAAAATATTAAAGTTTTCAAACTCTAATTTAGTAATTAAATAATTATTGTAATTTAAACTATTATAATTCGATATAATACTATTACGTCTCGAATCTTTCTTTTCGAAAAATTAAACAATTAGAATTGTAAAATGCAAGTACGTTTGCTTTTTGTTGACACACTAAGATATAAAAAACGTAAGATATAATAGACTTGTATTACTATGTTTTAACTATATAAAATAAATAATAATAAAACTAATTGTTAAAAAACAACAAGAGATAAGCTTTCTTCTTATCTAATACTCGCTATAACGTGCGAGTCTATTTCTCGCTATCTAATTAGAAAGAAATGTTGTGCTATTTAAGACTTTTATAGATACCCAAAATCACATGCCCTATTATATAATAAGACGCTAGCGCGTCGGAGACGCTATAACATTACACTAATCTTGCGTTTAAAATAATTTAATCGAAAAAGTCGATTTCTAATTACGAAAAAAATATATTGACATTATTAAAGTTTAATTTGTGTCTTGTTTAACAAATACAAGTTGTTGCTCTTCACGAGATTTTTCTATTAACGTAGATAGTAACTTTTGTTCTTAATTTTAATTTTTTAATAAAGATTAAGAAATTTCTTTTGCAAGAGATTGTTTACGTTTAATATCTTGTAACTATTGCTCTAAATTTGCTATAACACAAACTTAATAAAAAAATAATTATACAAAAATAATAAATCGAAAAAAAGAATTTTGCAAACAAAGAATCAAGTTATTAAGTTGCTATATTTTAATAAATAAAACAATAACTTGTTTTAAATGTCTAACAAACATAGAGTTTTAAATGCAAAGAATTTTTACTTATAGATTTGATTGTTGTTTGCAATATTTATATTATTAATTATGCAAAAAGATTGTATTAACATTTATTTATATATTAATTTGCAAGCAAGTATAAAGCTAATATAACTAGCGTATAATCTCGCTATCTTTATCGTCAAAAAATACTACGTAAAAGATAATTAAAATTTGTTTTCTATAATTTAAAGAAATTTTTGAAATTTTAGAACTTCGAGTCAAAACTTGCTATTAATGCTTTTAAATTGTTTTCTAATTATTAATTTTAATCAATTGAAGTAGACAAACAAGCACTAGTGCTATTTGTCTACTTCTAATTAATCGAAATTGTTAATATCTTAACTTTTCGATCTTTTTGTCTTTTTTTATTTATTTTTTTCGAGTGCTTGAAATTATAATATCTTGTAAATTACTTTGTGTAATTAAATTACTTTCTAATATTTGTAAATCGATAAACTCTATATTAAAACTCTTGCAAATAAAACAAATATAAAGATTGCAACTTTTTTTTTTTTTAAAAAAATCTTATACTTCTATGTAATTCAAATAATTGTAATAAGATAACAATAATATAATAATTGCAAACAATTTTTTGTTGCTCTAGCTAAACTAATTTTTTGTCTCTTGCATAAAATTATTTTTTATTTTCTTATTTTTGTCTCTTAACTTTGCGAAAATCTAAAGATTTTAATTTTTTTTTACGTATTTTTTTAATCGATCTCTTAAATAGATATCTTTAAGTCTTGTATTATTAACTTTTTCAAAAATATAAAAATTTTTAATTCTATTTTTTTTTCTTATTTTAAAGAGATCTAACTATTAAAAGAATAATTTTACGTTATATCTTTTATTAAGCTTAATATTATATAATAAAATCAAGTCTTTAGTTTAAAATAAATGCGTCAACAATTAATAGTTATTATCGAGAAGATTTTGTTCTCTTTTTTGAAACAACAAAGACGCAAAACTGTTTTCTAGATATTTTTTTTTTTCAATTATTTTGTTTGCAATATTAATAGATTTATTGTTAAACAAGCTTTCTCTTAATCTATAATATACTAGATTAGATATTTTATTTTAATTGATAACACAACTTTGTATCTAAACTTAAGACAAAACAATGTTTCTTTAATAAATTTTCAAATTGTTGTTCTATTAATCTACAATATTGCGTACAAATGTTGTAGTTAATTTGTAAAGACTCTCTTAATTAGTTTGAACAAAATATTAACAATAGATTTGTATTCTTTTTTTATTATTTTATTTGCTTATAAATAATAAGTCGATATTGTTATTTTTTTAACATTATATCTCTTTAGAAATTCAATTATTATATTAATTTTATTTTCGAATTTGTTATTTATAATTATTTTTATAATATATTTATATTAATAGAAAATGTTCTTTTATAGAAATTTTACTATAGCGAGTGCTTTAAAATTTAGAATTGTTTTAATTTCTATTTATTTTGTTAAATTATTTCGAGCAACTACTAGATTTACTTTGGCAAATGTTTTTGCAATTAATATATAAATATAATTTACAACAATTTTTTTTTACAAGTCGAAAATATAAGTCGAATATATAATTTTCTTTTGTTTGTTAAAAGTTTTTCGCTAACATTTATTGCAATTTGCGATATATTTTTTGCAAAAATTAAATAAATTTTGTTATTAATATTGATTTGCAATGCGTCGATAAATATTCTCTCTCTTTTTATAATTATTTTTGTTATGCAAGTTTTTTACAATTCGATTTTTGTTTTTTGTTTAATTTATTATTCTATGTAAAAACATATTTTTGTTTATCTTCTAAAACAAACGTTCTTCTTTTATTAAAAAATAAAAAATATAATTTTTAAATTTGCGAAAATTCTTCTAACTTATATTCGATCTTTGCAACAAAACCAAATATCGAACAATTTGTTCGAATTTATTGAAATACTTATTTTCGAAAATATTTTTATTCTTTTTTGATTCTATTATTTGTGCAAAGCAAACGCGAATATAGTTTAACTAATTACTAATAAAATTATTAATATTTCTTTTATTAATTTTGTCAATATTGTCGAACAACTCTTTTGAATTTTTTAAAAATTTATTAACTATTGTATATTTTCGATCAAATATATATTGCATATTAAAGTCGAAGAAACAAATCTAAATTAATTAATAAATTATTAAAGTATTAGATAGATTTGTTGCAAAACAATTAAATTAAATTATTAAAATATTTGTATTAAACTTAACTATAAATCGAACTTTATACAATTAGAATTGCACTTTCTTTAAAATCTTTATAAATTTTTGACATTTTTGCTTTTTAATATCGTATTAAGATTCTTGTTTGTTTTAAAATTTACTTTTATATTGTAAAAAATATTTTCTTTTTATTATTGTATCAATTTGCATTAATATAGCTTTTTAACTTTTTAAACTAGAATTTATAGTCAAAATAATCTTGTTAATCAAAATAGAGTAGTTTAAGATACGTATTATTAGTATATTTGTTAAAACAATCTTTAATTTGTTTATAACGTTTTGTTGTTTAAAGTCTTAAACAAAGATATATTTTGTTTTAAACAAACAATAAATCGATTTTGCGACAATTACAAACTTTAGCACTTAAATTTAATAATAGATATATACTTCTATAAAGACTCTAGCTTCAAAAACGTTTTTGCACAATAATTATTTAACAATTTTAATAATTTTGATGCTATTAAAAGATTGTTTATTGAAATTATACACAAAATTAACAATTTTAATTTCTAACTTGCAAAATTAAGATTTTTTGTTAAATATAATATATCTAAACAATTTTAGATTTATTAATATTGTATTTAATTACTAAATATATTTTAAAACAAATAATCTAATTTTTAGAATTGTCTTCTTGTTATTATAATTCGACTTAAATTTTTTTATATCTATATTATTTACAAATAAATAGTATTTATTAAGAAGATTTTTAAGAATGCATATTACAATTTTTACAAATTGAGCAATCGAGTTAGTAGTATTTTGCAATAAACAAATTATTCTAAATAGTTTAAAAGAAATTATAAAAACAATAAGATTGCAACTCTTTAACACAAAATCTATTTAATTGTACTCTAAAAAGAAATTAATCAATAATACAATTACTATTTTAACAAACTCTTTCGTAGACTCTTTGACATTAGAAGACATATTAGTATCTTAAATAATTATTTTGTTTATTTTTATAGTTGCATTAATTATACAATACTTGTTCTTCTTCTTTTTACTTACTAAAAATTAAGAATTTCGATAAAAATTATAACAATATTTTAGCAAACTTGTTTAAAGACGCTTCTCTAATATCTTAATTACAATAAAATTTAATACTTAAAAAACTAGAAATTTTAAGACTTGTTATGTTTTGTACTTTATAGTGCGAATTTTTTAATTAAATGTAATCTTTGATTTAATTTTGTTTATTTTAGCAAAGTTCTATATTAAAACAATCTTACAATTAAAAAGTATTATAATCAAAAGTTTTTATTTTTGCAAAAAGAGTTCGAATTTTACAATCAACTTCTAAATACGTTTCTTAATAAAATATAAATTGTATTTAATATTTAAGAACTTAAGTATTAAAAAGAGATTATATTTTTTGTTAAATTTTTTTCAAAAATTCTTTGTAATTAATAACTTTAGTATTTCTTTCTAATTTAGATACTTGTTTAAGATAAAATTATCTAAATTGCTTATATTTATTAAATTTGTTTTTTAAGTCTTTCGTTTATATATTGTATTTACTCGAACAAACAAACGCAACGCAATAAAAAATTGACAAAAAATATCAAACTTTCGAGATAATCGAATAGTAAAAGTCTCTTTTATAATATATAATTAAAAAGTTCGAATTATTAATAATTCTAAAGATATTCGAAATATAATATTAATCTAAATATTTGTTCGATTCTAATTAATTATATTAACAAGCAAACAAACATTAATACTATTTGTTTGTTTTAATTAATTAAAATTTTGTCGATTTTTTTTGTAATTCTATTTCGCGACGTTGTTACTCTAATAGTTTTGATTTTTATTTTCGAAAATTCTTTATAGTTAGATTTGCGAAGTCGAGCAACTATATTAACTAAACAATTATTTAGAGATTTAAAGATTTTTTTAAAAAAACAACGTTTTTATTTTGGTTGTTAGAGTAATTAGCAAGCATTTTTAAAATATTAATACGTTTTGCTTTGTTTCTACAATAAATTGTTAATTTTAAAAAGTTGTTGTTTATATTTACAAAATTTATTTGAACATTTTGTTAAAAAGATCGATCTAATAGAATTTTGTAATTAAATCGAAAAACAACAAATATAAAAATATAAATTATTACTTTTCTAATTAATATTTTTGTATTTTCTATTATTTTTTCGAAACAAATACGTGCTCTTGTAACTTCTATCAATAAAATAAAAATATCTTATTAAATAATTAAGTTAATTTTGTTCGCAAAACTCTTGCTAATACAATTGATTTTCGCATTACTATTAAATATTACTTTGACTTTTATATCTTTTAATTGCATTTATATAGTTAAACAAGCAACAAAATACAAAGTTCTAAGAAATTTTACTCTCGCAACAATATTTTCAAAATAAACAATTTTAATAGATTTAATATTAATTAATTTTACAATAACAATTGTTTCTTTCTTTTTTCTTGTAAACTTCTAAAAAAAAATTTGTTACTATAGTATCAAACTTCTTATTAAAAAGAGCATAAAAAAAAGAACAATTTAAATTAAAACAAAAATCTAGAAATTTTATTAATTTTATTTTTATTTTTAAAATAAAAATACTCTAAATTAAAGTTTTAAAATCGACTTAATTCTTTATAGTTTATAGTATTTTTTTCGTACATTTCGTTTGCTATATATAATCTATAGAAGTTTTTTGCTTCTTTCTAGATTTGTTTTTCTAATACTTGATAACTCTTAAATTAGAATTAATTATTGCAAAAACGTTCTTTATTATAATATTTTCTATTTTTGTTTCTATTACTCTTTTCTTTATATATATTTCTTTGTCTAAAACTTTTGTTATCTTTAAATAATTTCTAGATTTAACGTTTTTAATTTTTAGAAATCTCTCTTTCTTTCTAATTCTTTCTTTAATTATTTTGATTAATTGCTTTATTAAAATTTTTTAAAATATCTATTGTTTAAAAGAATTTTATTCTAATCGAGTTTCTCAAATCTTTATTATCGTTTAATTCGATTTATTATTCTTTTTATTTTTTAACAAAAAACTAGTATTTAATTTTATTGTTGCTATTATAATTATAGAATTTCGAATATAATTTTGCGTTCTTTATTGAAGACAAATTCTTACAATTTTTTTCTTAATTTTTGCACTATTAAGAGATAACTTTATTTTTTCGTTTCTAGAATTGTTAAATCTATAGCAAATTCTATTGTTTTTATTTATATAAATCTTTTTATTTGCTATCAAAATTGTCAACTTTAAACAAATCTATTGTCTATATAAATTGTAACAAAACAAGCACTTATTTAATTTTAATTAAAATCAATTGTATTTAAGAACGAGAGCAAATTTTTAATAAATATAAATTGCTTCTTAAGATAGACTCTAGATTGTTATTTAAATTTAAGAAAATATAATATGCGAAATCTTTTGTAGTTGTGTTGTTATTGTTTATTAAATTATTTAATAAATTTTGCTCTCTATTATTTTGCAAACATTGTTAATTTTAAGATTTTTAAAAGTTTGTGTTAAGATATTTAGTATGTTGTTGATTTTTATGTTTTCGATTGCGACTATTGGCAATATTAAAAAGCAAAAATTGTTTTTAACGTAACTTTCTTCTTTACAAGATCTTGCTTTTTGCTTATTATATTTATTAATTTATTTATATTAATATTCGCAACTCGCTAAGTAATTTAATTGCTATTAATATTTATTTCTCGCATAATTATTTTATTTTCGATTAGTTTTATAATTGTCTTGTATAACAATTTAAATATTATAATAATTGCGTCGTTTAAATTAACTCTATGCTTTTATATTATCTTAATACAAATACTACGAAAAAGACTTTTTAAATATTACAAAAATTTAATATATTTATCGACTTAATTAAGTTTAATAAGTTTCGAGAAAATAGCTTTAAATTATCGACTCTATTTACAAATATTATTCGACTTTATTCTTAATACGTCTTTTAAAGATTCTAAAAAAGTACAAAAATTAATTTTCTAATCTAAATTTTTATTTTTATTTTTATTTTTATATTTATTTATTATTTTTAATTACTTTTTATCTATTTAAACAATAGTAAACTTAATAAAGTTCTCTATAAGCTTGTCGCAATATCGAGACAACTTAATAATCTTATACTAAAAAATAATTTTATACTTATTACAAAGATTCAAAAATCGATTCAAAAAATTAATAATATTAAATCTATTAAAGTGCGATACTTCTAGCGTTTCTAAAAAAGATATAAATATTACGTAATAATAGAATTCTACAATTTCTATAAAGTTATTAAGTAAGCTTGTTGTTAATATAAATATTTTAAAAAAAAGTCTTGCAATCTTTTTATTGTTTTAAGATATTGTTTTTAGAAGAATAACTTAACAACAAGTAGTAAAAGTAACAACTATTAAATTAAAAAAACTAATAATAATAATTAATTCAAATAATAATGTTTTTAATTTGCAAGTCTCTTTCTTTTCTTTGCAAAAATATCAAAAAGAGATTTTTTTCTTCTTCTTAACTTTGCGCTATTTTTTTGTTTATCGCTTCTCTATCTTTTTAATTATTTATAAATAGATATTTTTAATTTATTGTTTCTCTTAATTAGTTGTCGATTTACTATTAACAAATATTTTCGCGTTAAAGATCTATTTCAATTTTTATTAAGAAAAGAGTTTAAATAGCGTTCTCGCTTCTAAACAAATAAATTAATTATATTGCTAAAAAGCTTCTTTTAATAACGTTACTAGAAAATTGTTGTTGGGGAAAAAATTTGGAGCTTGCGAAAACCAGTACTATATAACCTTACTATACGAGAGAAGATCAAAAGAATAATTTCACTAGCAAGTAAGTCTACAATCTATTTAGATTGGCGAAATCAAATAGACGTAATCGACGCAACGTCGACAAATAATCGAAACGTTGTTAAGATATCTTAACGCGAATTAATATCAATTGCAAAGAACATAAAAGCAAAAATATCTATTATAAAGAAACTCTATAAATCTAGGTAAATAGTTCGCGCACTCCTTGTTTCGATAAGAAACACTCCCATTTTCGGTAAATGCACTTCCAATGGGATAAACCAACTATTTTGGTGTACTACCACCAAGTTTGTTGGGTGTTCCCATTGATGTTATAGATTTAATAGATATTTAATTAAATTATCGTTTGCGCATTTGTTTGCGCATTATTTACATCGCCTACTAATCTAGAATATTGTTTGAGAAAACACTAGTTTTTGGCCCAAATGCATGCAGATTCTCTATATTCTTTGACCTCTATTCGATCTCTAATTATATCTTTATTGAAGCTCCAAATAGAGCTTATCTAAACGTCTTATTAAGAGATCAAATCGATCTCTTAAAGCATGCATTTGCTCTTGGAATTGCATCTATTTTAGATAGTAAACAAGTGATTTTCTCTTGTTCTCTCTTAATCTCGATTATACATTCAATTATTATTAGAATTAGCATTATTATCGTCGTTTGCATCAAATTCGTTATTGTTATTGATCTATATAATTTTCTTGATAATTGTCTTGATAATCGCAAAAATCGCAAAGATTGCAAAGATCGTCGTTGTCTTTTTTGTTGTTGTTTTTGTCGTTTGTCTAGTAATTATATTTCTTATGTCTTCGTAAATCTTATCCATATTTTTATTAAAGACTTGTATATTTGCATTAATTGCAACAATAATGTTGGCTTTTAACTTCTTTTCCTTTCTTTGTCTAGCTTTGTCGCGATTATTATCTCTTTCGATAGCGTCTTTGTTATCGCGCGAGACTTTAATAGCTTTGTCGACGTGCTTAAAGTTGGAGAGATCTCTTTTGATAAATTTGGTTTTTGTCTTTTTTGTTCGTATTATAGTACTTTTTCGATTCTTTGCTCTCGCAAAACGTTCTTTTGTCTTAACTATATATAACTTATTAACGTCTAGTAGATCAACATTGTTATCAATTAGCTCTACAATTAACTTAGACAAATCAAAAGATAAACGTTGTATGCGATTGCTAGCTTATAGATAACAAATAATATCGTTAATAAAGAGAAGCGATTGATCTAAATCTAGATTAATATCAAACATATTCTTTATTGTCTCTAATAACTTTGCAAGTGCCTTATTAATTGCAAGATAATTTAATACGAAGTTCGCAATTAATATAATATCTAAATTAGACTTTTTAAACTATTAATAAATATCTACGTCGCTTAGATAAATTTGTTCAAGTTTGTTGTCGATTGTTTGTATTCTAGTCTCGATTAGATAGCTATATAGAAGTTCTATAATTTTTGTAAAGATTTTCGTGCATAATAATAAAGAATTCTTCTTTGTAGTACTCTTTAATCGCTTAAATTGATTGTAAATCTTTCAAATAGCATGCGAAGTAACGCGATCAATAAGATTTCGAAATACTATATGTTCAAAGTTAAACAACGTGTTTCTTTTAGTTTTGACAAGATTCTTGTAATACTTTTTTAATTGATTTATTAGTATTATTTCGATTCGATCTATTATTGTTATTAGATTGTCGATAGAAAACTTTAAATTGCTCTTTAGAACTCAATAAACGTCTTTCGCATGCAAGATCGTAATAGTATTGTAATGCTTGATCTTATTGATGTAATATTTGCAAAGTCGATTCTTTCAAAGCTCTAATTAAATAGTGCATAGATAGTTGATGTCTTTGCGATAATTTTTGTAGTAGATAGTTACAAGTTCTGTTTAAACAACTATAAAGACATTATAAGTAAAGACATAAATAACAATGTGCCAAGCAATTAAGAACGTCTCTTATTTCTTATTTATTGCAAAGAAAGTCTTGTAGTTTTTCGCTATATTTCGATAAAGATACTAAAGACATAGAATCTATCTAGTGTCTTCGTTATAAATAGTTGCAAATGTAGAAAAGCGATAATTGATAATCTCTATTAAAATCAAATCTTGATCGATAGCAATAACGCGAGAACGAGTAAGTTCTAAACTAGTATACAATTGATTCAAATAATATAGAATTTAATTGTAGTAGTTCTTATTCTCTTTTTCGATAAAGACAAAACCAACAATAAAGATAGTGTTTAAGACAATAATTTCGCAAATAGTAAGCAATAACATCTTGTATTTGTTTGTTTTGTATATGCAATTTATAATTAGCATCTCTAAATTCTTGTAAAGTATCTCTAGCATATTCTTATGCACAAAGAAGAGCTTCTTTATCTTTTTAGTTTTCTTTTATAGATTAATCTTTACAAACTAGCAATTACAATATAGAGCTTGCAAAAGAATCTAGATAGACATATATATCTCTAGTTGATTTCTTCTAAGTTTCTTCTTTAGATTGTAGATATCTTGATCAATAAGAAAACATTTAAAATTGTTAAGACGACGTTAAGTAAGAATTTTTCGCAAAGTTGCGTCTATTAAGCAATTAGCAATGCGTAATTTATATAGATAATAAAGTCTACTTACTTGCTTTGATTACTAAATCAATCGCAACTAGTAGATCGACTATTTTATTCTTCTTTCGCAGAGCTACAAAGACGTTTGGCACTTCGTTATTCTCGTGATTGTGTTTTGTATAACGAACTTTTATTGTTTACACATCTAGACTTTCTTTGTAAAGAGTGTTTACTCGAAAAGAGCAATCGATTTTGATGTTGTCGATTCTCTTTTGCTTAGCACTAGATTTTTTGCGTAAATAATTGTCGCGTTCGCAATCGATAGCTATCTTAGCTATTTTGTTAGATTTGTAGCTTGGTTTCGATCTTCGTTTAACAATAACGTATTCTTCTAACGACGCATGCATTTGCATTGCCTCGAGAAGTGTTTGAAAAATCGAATGATTTGTCTTAGACGATAGTTGTAGAGTTATAACGACAACGATGTTATAGATATGTAAGGTGATGAAAATATTAGATAGAGATAATAAGCAATTTCGCGCGCAATGCGGAACGAAACAAACTTTATCCAGTTAGGATTAAGCGCAACCCTGAAACTAGGAGTGCATTTACCGAAAATGGGAGTGTTTCTTATCGAAACAGGGAGTGCGCGAACTATTTACCTAAATCTAAGAAGAAAAACGCGTCTAAAATTGTCTCGTTGAAAGCGCTAGCAAAGTAATTCTCTTTAACAAAAAAATTAACGCGACAACTAGACAATACTTTCGCAAAGAAAATACGTATTAATATAATTTCGATCTTAAAGAGACTAGAAAAAACAATCGACAAGCTAAAGAAAAGAAAGAAAACAAAAAAAAGTATACAAGAGAGAATTACATAAATTACAATAGCAAAAAGTCTATTCTTAACAAAGTAAGCGAAGAATCGCATAGACGTCTTTTAGATATTTTTAATAAAATATTCTACAAAAGAGATAAAGATAGTTGCATAAATAAAAGAAAAACAAAAGATAAAAAGAGTACACAAGATAAATGCAACAAAAGTAGTAGTATTAGCACGCGACTTCAACGCTATCAAAACACTAATAGCGCAAAAAAGTATCTAAGATATTCGATACTTTAAAAAAATAATTGTCTTTTAAATAAACAATAAAAGCAACAAAAAAACTTTAAAATCGAACAATTTCTAAATAAAGAAAGTATTTAATACGACAATTTTGCGTTACAAACGCGCAAATATAATAATTTATAATATTAGAATCAAAAGCATGTCAAAAAATATAAAAAAGAAAAGAGCAAAAATAATAAAAAGATTATGCAAAACAATGTATCAAGATATAAAACTAGAAAAAATAATCTAACTTACTAGAGAGAGCAACAAAAAAAATATGTCTTGTTAGTAATATAAATAAATAGCGCGAAAACAATAAATACTCTTATATAATTGAAAGTAATTTACGAGTTAAACATAAAAATTATAAAAAATTATAATATAAGATGCAAAATAAAACAATATATAAAGTATTAAAAATACGAATATTTTATATATAAGTGCAAGAATCAACAACAATGCGCATATTATATATAGAGTTATTGCTTCAAATGATGCTCTTATTAAGAGAATATATTTTAATAGAAATACAAGATCTATAAGAAATTTTACAAAATATTCGATTTCAAATACTTTAAAAGACAAAAAAAGAAGATAAAAATTAAGAAAATAACAAAAACAAAATTACTATATTACGTTGTTAAGACAACAAAAATAAACAAATTTCTTTGCTCAATCTTAATAGCACTAAAAAACGCAATTACATTTACACAAGTCTTAAAAAAAATATTGAAGCAAAAAATATTAACAATAGAACGTTCAATACAAGCGATTGTTATAAAGAACATTCTTATTAGTATAAGAGAGAACGTAATTTAGTAATTAATTAAGAAGAAGCGATCTAACAAATCAATAAGAAATTAATTTATCTTAATAAAACAAAACGACAACAAGATCGCAACGTCTAGTTTATTAAACACGCTAAATTTATTAAACATATTAGATTTATTAAATATGCTCTCTACTTAAAAGATAAAGAATTTGATACAAATAAACACAAATATTAAAAAGAAGTTTTAATAAAGATACAAAACGAGTTTTATATATTGCAATACAACGTATATAAGTTAAAAGACAAAGTAATAATTGCACTATTGCAAGAGAAAAAGATAAAAAACTATAATATATTAGTAATACAAGAATTATAACAACATTACGTCGAAGCAAAAATATATAATCTTAATTGCGTCGACTTTACTTTGATAAACAATAAAGAGTATATTTGCTTCTATATTAACAAACGCATTAATAACAACAATTAACACAATATATAGTATACTAAAGACGTAGAAACTATAATATTGCAACTATAATCAAGAAACAACGTTACAAAACAAGAATTTATTAATATTTATAAAGTCTATAATTTGTCTTCTAATAGCTATAACAATATAATAAGTAAAAACAACTTTAATACAATTAAGAAAACACTAGATATACAAAAGAAAAACGTAATAATAGACAACTTCAATCTATATTATTTCTTATAAGAGAAATTGTTATATTTTAGATAGTATTTGTTATTTAACAACTTATTAGATATAATGTATACAATCGACGCCACTTTTGCGTTGTCGTTGAATACAATAACAAAAGATTATTAGAAAGCGCAAATTACTATTGACTTGTTTTTTATTACAAAAAAGATAACAAATCGTCTAATTTATTGTAAAATAGACAAGAAAGTAAAGAATTTATTAGATTATTTGTTAATTAGAACAATATTAGATCTTAAAATGCAAAAGAAGTTTATACATCGCTTTAAACGCAATTAAAAGGCTATAAATAAAAAAAAGTTCAATAATATACTAAAAGAGCTTTTATTAAAATTACTATCGAACAATATAATAGAACAAGATAATATCAACAAATATACGTCTACACTAATAAAAATACTAGAGAAAGCTACTAAAGAATCGATTTTATAAACAAGATTGTACAAAAGAGTTAAGTTAAAATAAATACAAAAATACATCAATATAATTAAGAAAATCAAAAATTTTTGACGTTAATATCGCACATCTTGTAATTAAGAGAAATATATTCGAACGTACAATAAAAAGAGCAAGATTCTAAAAAGATACAAAAGAAACGAGTTTCACAATTAGATACAAATCTTTAAGAGTATTTCAAAAAGTCTATTTGAAATAGCTAAATAAATTAAAAATACAATAGCAAATATATTTATCGAATTTACGATTTTGTCGCTTAAAACAAATATAAGAATAGCAACAACAACAAAAGACAAAGCAAAAGCAATATTTTAAATATATTTTTCTTTTTTATTTGTAGTTTCGATAGACAATATAGAGAGCTTTATCTATTTAATTTCAATTAACAACAATAAAACAATATTAAAGCGCGAAATAACAAAAGCAACGCACAAATCAATCTTAAACAAGACATAAAAAATAAGCGATATAACTAATAGAGTGCTAAAATAGTTTGTTTGTGTTATCTCGAAGCAAATATAGTCTTTATTTAATAAATATATTTAAGAAAGAGTGCAATTATTTTATTTCAAAAAGACGACTACAACAATATTGCGCAAATTTAACAAAAAAAATTACTTCGAATCTTTATTTTTTAAATCTATTGCGTTATTCGACACTTTAAATAAGATATTAAAATTTGTTATATCAAAGTGTCTTCGCTACGTCGTAAAAATATATAATACGTTGTCAAATACTTAAATAAAAGTTAGAAGACATTGTTTAATTAATACAATACTACAATTAATTACGAAAAAGATATACACTATATAAAGCGAACAAAAAAAAAGTAGTATTTTTATTAAGTTTAAATGTATTAAATATATTCGATAATATATTATACGTTCGACTTCTATATAATATAAAAAAGAGAAAAATCTCTATAAGATTGTTAAATTAAGTAGAGAATCTTTTAAAAGAGCAACGCACTATTTTGATTATCGATAGCTATACAATAAAAAAGCGCAAAATTGATATAGATATATTGTAAAACTCTTTTTTGTTTTTAATACTATATTTTTTTTACAATGCGAATCTTTTAGAACAATATAACAATATTTGATTTCGAATTAATACTACAAAATTTGTAAATAATATAAATATACTAATGTACAAGAAGTTAATCAAATATAATTGCAAAGTACTAAATTAAATATATAACAAATGCGAGCACTAAATACGCATCTACAATTCTAAATTTGCAAAAAAGAAATACAAGTTAATTTATTTTTTATATATTTTAAAGAGATTTAATATAGACGTCGACATTATATTAACAAGACACAAAATAATTGTTAAATCTAATATAAAAATATTAAAAGTTTAATTTGATTTAAAACTTAAATAAAAAATATATTTGCAACAAATAGAGACGAAACTAGCAATTAAATATAAGAGAGTCTTAATAATTAAAAGCTTTGTGTTTAATACGTTTGTAAACATCAAAAAACGCAAATATATAACAATAGAGAAATTAATAATTGTATATAACGTTGCGACGTAATATACTTTAGCAATTATTTAAAAAGCAAAAAAAAAAATTGTCGAAAAGTTACAATTAATACAAAAACAAATACTTTGTTGCATTATCAATATTTATAAAACAATATCTACAAAGATTCTATAAGTAGAAATTAACATATTTTCTATTAATATTTATCTAAAAAAGTTAGTGCAAAAATTAATAATTACTATAGATACAAAAAAATTCGAAAAAGTAATAAATATTGCGATACTTTATATACGCAATAATCTTATATCTAAAAGAGAACGTTAATTAAAACTAAGAAAAACTCTATTGCAACTTAAAAGAAAATAAATAAAAACAATATTAAAGTTTACAACAATTTCGCGATTGCAATTGTATATTGCAATTCTATAAATAAAATCTCTTTTAACAATTATTGCGTGCAACAAAGAGATAACTCGAAAAAGATACAACGTTAATTGTTTCAATTCTTATTAATAAACTTATTTAAATAGAAGCAAACGTAACAAAAATATTATTGTAATTTCGATAAAAACTAATTAAAGTATTAATAAACGTCTTAAAAGAGTTAAAATAACGTTTACGCATTATAGCGAGCTTGAAAATTTTACAAAAGTAGCAAAAATACTCGTAAAGTATTGCGAGATATTTACTATACAAAAAATTAAGTCTACAAAATATATTTAAATAGTTAGATATTAATTAAGATTATTAAGAAGATAAAGTTAATATTGAATTAAATATATCTAAAATATATACAAGTCGCATACAAAACAATGCGACAACGCAAAAAAATATTAAAATTGCATTAGATGTTCGATTACAAAAGAATTAAAGATAACAAAATTGTTAATAAAATTGTAAACAAAACGCACGCGCAATATCTTTTTCTCGCATACAAAATAATTAGCGAACTTGTTATTAAAAAAACTTTTATTTAAAACAAGACTTAAAAAAAATAGTAACATAAATAGCTACACAACAAGAGCAAAGCAAACTTTCGTAAAATTGTTTTCGATATTATATATAAATATATACAACTATACAAGAGTCGCTTTAAATTATATAACTTGCTTCTAATTTAATTAAGAACAAACAAAATCGAATTTAATTAATTTCTTTGCAAACGTTGCGTTCTTAATATAACAATTAAGATATTTAATTGCAATTAAGAACAAATAAATGTTAAATACGTTCTATTAGTATATTTTATATAGCAACACAAGAGAGCGCAAATGCAAAGAGAAATTAATATTACAAATTTGAAACAATTCCTAGACGAGACAAAACTTGCTATTGCGACAATATGTATAATATTGTTTACTAATTTGTTAAAACAATTTTAGACAACAATATTGTCGAAAATATTTAAATCTTTTTCTTAGATTTATAGAGTTTTTGCTTGAAGAATTTCTTTGTATACAAATATTACAATATAGAGAGCGAAAGATGTTAAAAAATTAAAATAATGCAAAAATATTGTTAAAGCAACGTTAAAACAAAAGAATGCAAAAAGAGAAGAATCGTAAATTCTAATTAATTAAGCGTTAACAAACAAACGCTAATGCTACTTGTTAAATAGTAATTGATCAAACTTGAACCCTAAAATATAGAGTCTTATATAGATTCTCAAGAATGTTGTATCGAGTATAAATTAAAAAAAAAAAAAAAAAAAAACGTTAATATAATTAGCGAACAATTTATTGTTTCAAAAATAGATACTAGTCGCAATTCTAATAAAATATATTAATTTTCGAATTTACAATTTTTATTGCTATTTTTAATATTTTAACTTTGTTTCTCTTTTTTTTACTTTTTAATCTAATAATGTCTTGATTTCTAAATTGTTAATCTTGTGTTTCTAATTTTTGAAATTTTTAATTCTAGTAATTTGTCGAAATTAACTTGTTTTTTATACTTTTTTTCTTATATTTTTAAATTTTTGAATTTCTAAATTTTTGAGACTATTTCTAGAAATATATCGACAACTTGTTGCTCTAATATTTGTTGTTATAATTAAATTTTCGCGTTAAGCTTCAATGTAATAAGATAGAGACAAAATTTCAATTAGTAGACAACTATAACAACAAAAACTTATCGCGATACATGCATAAATCGCACTATATAATTTAATAGTATATTAAGTAGCTAAGATTCTAAGATCTAAGTAAGAGAGATCGCATATATATTGCAAATAGATTGCTAGTATTGATAACAAGTATTTCCAAGTCTATAGCCTAATATTATCTAGTCACCCGACTATAGTACAAAAGTTGTAGTAAGAAAATAAGAAAATTGCTTTTATTTTTCAAAATTGTCAAGCTAGATTTCTTGATTCTCTTGTTACTCGAGTCGATTGCATAAAGAACGTAATAAATTAGTTTATATAAAGTTTTCTTCAAAATCAAAAAAATTATTTGATCGAAATTAAATACTTGATAAAATTAATTATTGTAAATCTTGCTTATTCTCTAAAAACAATAACAATAATAATAAATTTTTCAAATATAGATTTGAAAAATTAATCTAAAAGAAAAGTAATAATAATAAAATAAATGATTGTTGTTGTATTTGCGTTAAACTCTTCGAAACAAAAAATAAATATATAATTCTAGAAATTATTTCTAGTTTCGAGATATTTGATTTAGATTGCTAATTTAGTTCTAATTTATAACATTTTTTTTCAATTTCGAATTAAAATAGCAAAATCTTCTCTTTTTTGTTAAAACAAACAATCGAAAACTTAAATTTTGTTATCTCTCTATAGTTAGTCAAATAAAAATCTAAATTGTTCTAGATATTAAATTGATAAATATTAAGTATCTTAAAGTTTCTAAACTTTATAAACTACATTTATAAATATAATTCAAATATTTTACTTTTTATTTTTTGAATCTTTCTTTATATTAATTTTACGTAATATATTGCACATTTTTAAGTTTATTTTACTAGACAATTAGATTTCTTTGTATCTTCAAATAGTATTTTTAATTTCTTTATTATTTTTGTTAAGTTCTAGAACGTACATTTTATAATAATATTTTTAATATTAAATATAAAAGAGAAGTTAATAGTAATTTTAAAGCAATAAAATATATTAATTAAAAATAAATTTAACAAAATCAAATTTCGATAAACTACAACAATGTTGTTTCTTGTATTTATTCGAAAATTATTTAAAGTTTCTTTATCTTTTAATAAAGTTATATAGACAAAAAATATTTTAATTTTTGTATTAATTTCGATTTCTAACTTGCAATAAAAAATTTAAGATTGCACAATTTGTATATCTTTAAATTAATAAAATACATTTGTTTAATACAATTTCTATTGTAGCAAATTCTTTTTTGTTAATTTAGTTTTTAATATTTCTTTGTTTTGCTATTCTTTTTTTATTACTTTTTGCAATTATATATCGATCTAAATATAAAAATTGTCTATTAAATATTTTTTGCAAAATAAATTATTTTGTGCAATAAAAAAAAAAGTTAATTGTAATTGCTAAAACTCTTAATAGATATTCTAATTTATATTGAGATTAAAATAATATTTCGACATTTAATTTTTATATTTTTTAAAAACTAACAAATATAATATTGTTAACAATTTATGCTTGTAATTGTTTTGTAGAAGCAAATACGTTATATAAGAATCTAAATCTATTTGCACTATTATTTGCAATATAGAAAACAAACAATTAAGAAGTTATTCTTTTTATTAATTATTATTTTTTTGCTTATAATATAATATTATTTGCAATTTATTTTGAAGTTGCAACTATATTTAGTACTTCGAATCTATAATTAAATTAATTAATTAATTTTAACAAACAATTATTTTATATTAATTTTATTTTGCTAAATTAATACTATCTATTACTTGAAGTTAAATATTAGTCTACTAAAAATTGTTAAATAAAAAAATTAGCTCTTCTCTCTTATAAATATATTGTTTCAAAAAATCTTTAAAAACAAGTAAACAAATATTAGATTTAAAGTTTAATTTATTTTGTTTTACAAATACTAAAAAATTGTTTCGTTTCTTGTAACACTAAATTATTTGTTTTTTAATTTAATTATTAAAAACTCGATTTATCTTTAATAGAAATTCTAGCTTTCTTTAATAAATTATATAGACAATTAATTTTAACATAATTGTAACTAGATTTTTTTTTTGCTTTTTTGTCGATATAGTTAGTTCGATTAGTTGAAAAACTTTAATCAATATTGTTAAACAATAATTGATTTAATATTGTAAATTTATTTTTACTTTTATATATAAATAATTTTTTGCGTTGTTCTTCTTGTTTGTCGACATAAAAATAACTATTGTTTTTGAAAAGATTTTTGCAATTTTAGTAATTAAAATATATAATTTTGTCGTATTAACAATTTTAAATAGTTTAAAATCTAACAAAGACAATTTTAATATCGAATTTTGCAATTGTAATAACAAAGAAAAAGTTTCTTTAAAAGAATTTAAATTATTATTATTTTTTTTTTTTTTATCTTTTATAAATCTTGTTATCTTTAAACTTCGATTTCGACTTTAATTTTAAAACTAACAGTTTAAATTTTTTTTATTTGTTGTCTTAAGTCTATACTCTTTTTTAGACTAATTGTTTTTCGATTTTCGATTCCAACTTTTGGAATCGACCCAACTCTTGGCGCCAAGAATTTAGGTTTCGGTTCCAAAAACGATTAGTCTACTCTTTTTGCATCTTTTGCAAAAAAAAACAAAATTATTTAAACTTTTATTTAACAAGTCTTTTTTAGTTTCGCGTCTAAAATTCTTATTAAATTAAACTCTTAAAAATAATTTTTTATTTTAATTTTCAAAAACTTTTGTTCTATAAACACTATTGTATTTTTAAATATTTTAACATTTATTTTGTTATAGTTGTCGATTATATAGTTAGCAACGCGTTTCGATTTTGTAGTACAATATTTAAGTCGATTGTATATAACTTGATTTAGTTTTTTCAAAATTTTTTGCAAATTCTAATATTTTTTTGCTATTCGCAATATTGTTTCAATAGTTAATTAATTTATATTTTTAGACAACATATTTGTAGTCTTTAATAGCTATAGTTTGCGAAATTAAATTAAATTATTTTAAATTTGTAGTCTTTTGTTCTAGTTAATTTCTTGTACTACGTTTTTCAATTCTTGCTATAATAGATTATTTATTAATATTTGAACATTTCTATTAACTATTTGTTACAAATCTCGCTTTTTCAAGATATTTAGAATTGTGTTTTGAAGATTTTTCAAACGTTCTTTTTTTTTATTGCTAGTAGTTTTATTATATTAAAGTAGAATATTAATTACTTAAGTATAGACGCAATTTTTAATAATCAAATTGTTTTTTATAGATCGAATAATTGTTTTTTGTAGTTTAATTTAAGTTTAAGTTTAAGAAATTTGACGCTACAATATTTGTAATTGCTAAAATAATATTTGTTAATTTTGTATTTAAAATAGTTTAGTCGAAAAAATCGATCTCTAATTACAAAAAAAATATATTAATATTATTAAAGTTTAACTCGTGTCTTGTTTAACAAATGCAAGTTGTCGCTCTTTACAATTTTTTTTTATTAATATAAATAATAACTCTTGTTCTTAATTTTAATTTTTTAGTAAAAATTAAAAAGTTTCTTTTGTAGAAAATTGTCTACATTTAGTATTTTGTAATTATTGTTCTAAATTTGCTATAACACAAGCTTAATAAAGAAAAATTTATGCAAAAATAATAGATCGAAAAAAAGAATTTTGCAAACAAAGAATTAGATTATTAAGTTGTTGTATTTTAATAAATAAAATAATAACTTGTTCTAAATATCTAACAAATACAAAACTTCAAATGCAAAGAATCTTTACTTATAAATTTAATTGTTGTTTGCAACATTTATATTATCAATTACGCAAAAAAATTTTGTTAGTATTTATTTGTATATTAACTTGCAAACAAATATAAAACTAATATAATTAACATGTAATTTTGCTATCTTTATTGTTAAGAAATGCTACGTAAAAGATAATTGAAATTTGTTCTCTATAATTTGAAAAAATTCTTAAAATTCTAAAACTTCGAATTAAAACTTGCTATTAATACTTTTAGATTATTTTTTAATTCTTGATTTTAATCAATTAGAGTAGATAAATAGACACTAGTGCTATTTGTTTATTTCTAATTGATTAAAATTGTTAGTATCTTAACTTTTTGATTTTCTTGTCTTTTTATTTGTTTTTTTTTAAGTATTTGAAACTATAATATTTTGTAAATTACTTTGCGTAATTGAATTTCTTTCTAATACTTGTAAATTAATAAACTTTATATTGAAGTTTTTGCAAATAAAACAAGTATAAAAATTGCAACTTTTCTCTCTTTCAAAAAAATTTCTTATACTTTTGTATAATTTAAATAATTGTAATAAGATAGCGATAATATAATAATTGCAAATAATTTTTTGTTGTTTTAATTAAACTAAGTTTTTGTTTTTTGCATAAAATTATCTTTTATTTTCTTATTTTTGTCTTTTGATTTTTTTCTATATATTTTTTTAATCGATTTCTTAAATAGATACTTTTTAGTTTTGTACTATTAATTTTTTTTAAAACATAAAAGTCTTTAATTTTGTTTTCTTTTTTTATTTTAAAAAAATCTAATTATTAAAAAAAAAATTTACGTTATATTTTTTATTAAGCTTGATATTATATAATAAAATCAAATCTTTAGTTTAAAATAAATGCGTTTGCAATTAATAATTATTATTAAAAAGATTTTTATTTTTTTCTCAAAAACAACAAAGACGCAAAACTATTTTTTAAATATTTTTATTTTTTTTTTCTAGCTATTTTGTTTGCAACGTTAGTAGATTTGTTGTTAAACAAACTTTTTTTCAATCTATAATATATTAGATTAGATACTTTATTTCGATCAATAATATAGTTTTGTATTTGAATTTAAAACAAAACAATATCTTTTTAATAAATTTTCGAATTGTTATTCTATTTGTTTACAAGATTGTATACAAATGTTGTAATTAATTTATAAAAACTCTTTTTGTTAATTTAAACAATGTATTAACAATAAATTTATGCTTTCTTTCTATTATTTTATTTGCTTGTAAATAATAAGTTAACGTTGTTACTTTTTTAACATTATATTTTTTTAAAAGTTTAATTGTTATATCGATTTTGTTTTTAAATTTGTTATTTATAACTATTTTCTTAATATATTTATGTTAACAAAAAATGTTCTTCTATAGAAACTTTACTATAACAAATATTTTAAAATTCGAAATTGTTTTGATTTTTATCTATTTTGTTAAATTATTTTAAGCAATTATTAGATTTATTTTAATAAATATTTTTGCAATTAGTATATAAATGTAGTTTACAACAATCTTTTTTTACAAATCGAAAATATAAATCGAATATATAATTTTCTCTTGTTTGTTAAAAGTTTTGCGCTAATATTTATTGCAACTTGCGACATATTTTTTGCAAAAATTAAATAGATTTTGCTATCAATATTAATCTACATTATATTAATAGTTTTTTTTTTTTTTATATAATTATTTTTGTTATACAAGCTTTTTACAATTCGATTTTTGTTTTTTGTTTAATTTATTACTCTATGTAGAGATATATTTTTATTTGTTTTTTAAAACAAATATTCTTCTTTTATTAAAAAATAAAGAGTATAATTCTTAAATTTGCAAATTTTTTTTTGACTTATATTTGATTTTTGCAACGAAATCAAATATCGAGCAATTTGTTCGAATTTATCAAAATACTTGTTTTTGAAATTTTTTTTTTTTTTTTAATATTGTTACTTGTGCGAGACAAATACGAACACAATTCAATCAATTATTAATAAAATTATCAATATCTTTTTTATTAATTTTGTTAATATTGTCGAACAATTCTTTTGATTTTTTTGAAAGTTTGTTAGTTGTTATATATTTTCGATCAAATATATATTATATATTAAAATTGAAAAAATAAATTTAGATTAATTAGCAAGTTATTAAAGCGCTAAATAGATTTGTTGCAAAACAATTAAATTAAATTATTAAAATATTTGTATTAATCTTAATTGTAAATTAAATTTTATACAATTAGAATTACACTTTTTTTAAAATCTTTATAAACTTTCGATTTTTTTTTTTTTAATATTGTATCGAAATTCTTGTTTGTTTTAAAGTCTACTTTTATATTATAAAGAATATTTTTTCTTTATTATTGTATTAATTTGTATTAATACAATTTTTTAACTCTTTAAATTAAAATTTATAGTTAAAATAATTTTGTTAATTAAAATAGAGTGATTCAAAATATATATTATCGATATATTTGTTAAAACAATTTTTAATTTATTTGTAACATTTTGTTGTTCGAAGTTTCAAACAAAGATATATTTTGTTTTAAACAAATAATAGATTAATTTTGCAACAATTACAAACTTTAGTACTTAAACTCGATAGTAGATATATATTTTTATAAAAGCTCTAACTTTAGAAACGTTTTTGCACAATAATTATTTAACAATCTTGATAATCTTAATACTATTAAAGAATTGTTTATTAAAATTATACACAAAATCGACAATTTTGATTTTTAACTTGCAAAATTAAGATTTTTTGTCAAATATAATATATTTAAACAATTCTATATTTATTAATATTATATTTAATTATTAAATATGTTTTAAAACAAACAATTTAATCTTTAGAATTGTCTTCTTGTTATTGTAATTTAACTTAAATTCTTTTATATTTATATTGTTTACAAATAGACAACATTTGTTAAGAAAAAAATTAAAAATATATGTTACAATTTTTACAAATTAAGCAATCGAATTAGTAGCATTTTGCAATAGACAAATTATTCTAAATAGTTTAAAAAAAGTTGTAAAGACAATAAAATTGCGACTTTTTAATACAAAATCTATTTAATTGTATTTTAAAAAAAAATTAATTAATAACGCAATTATTATTTCGACAAACTCTTTCGCAAACTCTTTGATATTAAAAGATATATTAGTATTTTAAACAATTATTTTGTTTATTTTTATAGTTGTATTAATTATGCAATACTTGTTTTTCTTCTTTTTATTTATTAGAAATCAAGAATTTTTATAAAAATTATAACAATATTTTAGCAAATTTGTTTAAAGACGTTTTTTTAATATCTTAATTACAATAGAATTTAATATTTAAGAAATTAGAAATTTTAGAATTTGTTATATTCTATACTTTATAGTGCGAATTTTCTAATTAGATGCAATCTTTGATCTAATTTTGTCTATTTTAGCAAAGCTTTATATTAAAACAATTTTACAATTAAAGAGTATTATAATTAAAAGTTCTTGTTCTTGCAAAAAGAGTTCGAATTCTATAATTAATTTTTGAATGCGTTTCTTAATAAAACAAAAGCTATGTTTAATATTTAAGAATTTAAATATTAAAAAGAAATTGTATTTTTTGTCAAATTTTTTTCAAAAATTCTTTGTAATTAATAGCTTTAATATTTCTTTTTAATTTAAATATTTGTTTGAAATAGAACTATCTAAATCGCTAGTATTTATCGAATTTGTTTTTTAAATTTTTCGCTTGTATATTGTATCTATTCGAACAAATAAGCGCGACGCAATAAAAGATTAACAAAGAATATCGAACTTTTTGAACAATTAAATAGTAGAAGTCTCTTTTATAATATATAGTCAAAAAATTCGAATTATTAATAATTCTAAAGATGTTTGAAATATAATATTAATTTAGATATTTGTTCGATTTTAATTGATTATATTAATAGATAGACAAATACTAGTGCTATCTATTTGCTCTAATTAATTAAAATTTTGTCGATTTCTTCTTGCAATTCTATTTTGCAATATTGTTACTCTAATAGTTTTGATCTTTATTTTCGAAAATTCTTTACAATTAGATTTGCAAAGTCGAGCAATTGTATTAACTAAACAATTATCTAGAGATTTAAAGATTTTTTTGAGAAAACAATATTTTTATTCTTGTTGCTAAAATAATTAGCAAACATTCTTAAAATACTAATATATTTTGTTTTGTCTTTAAAATAAATTGTTAATTTGAGAAAACTATTATCTATATTGTTGCGCAATACGACGACGACATACCTAAAGTCTATAGATCGAGATAGTAGCAAATGGGCAATTCGAAGAGCTATTTATCTACTTTTGATTAATTTGTTTAGCAAGTTAATTTAGATTTGAGTTAATTTAATCTAGATAAGCTAGATTCAATTGAAACTAACTTAGAAACTACAATATATTTTGTAGTCTCTACTCTTTGTATACAACTATCTTCTATAATACTAATAATTTACTATGTTGTTTGTTACATTTTTCAATAGATTATAAGTTTAAATTTGCAAAGACTTCTAATTCGATAGTTTCTAATACTATTATTGCGACAACTTTAAATGCGTTCTACAAAGAACAAAAGATACTACTATTAACAAATAGAAATCGATATATATTTTCGAGTTGCACAAGAGATTTTCGCGTAAACAAATTGATTTTATTCGATTACAAATTCTACAAAGAACGAACGACAATAAGAAAGACTAACTTATATATTTGAAAAAAAGCTAGTTAATACTTTAAAGAAAGCAAACTATATTGCTTAAAAGAAAGTTAATCAATATTTTAAAGAGAGCAAACTAAATTGCTTTAAAGAAAACAAACACAATATTAAAAGACACTATTAAGATAACAACGTAATTACAATTTTCGTACTAAATCAATAAAAGATTAGTATATTAAATTTTTTTATCGCTATTTTATAAATATTACTTTATCTACTTTTTTATTTTTTTGTCAATTTTACTTTATTTATTTTTACATATTATAGAAAACAATATACGCAAAACAATCGATATACTTAGTCGAATTATAAGCGAGCAATAGTTTTGTTAAATAAAAAACTATTTTATTGCAAAAGATTTTTGAAATGTAATTTAATTTTTAGATTTTATTGTATTTTTTACTTTTACAAGCAAAACTAATTTAATACTATCAATAATTTCTTAATCTAAAAATATAAAAACAAATATTAAGACTACTTTTTACATTTAACTTTGTCTAAATAAGAACGACGAAAAAAATGTAATTGCTATAACTATTGCATATAAGATATAAAGATTCTTGATATATAAATACAAAAAGAAGTTTTAAACTATTGAAAAATAGCACTTGATAAACTATATAAATTACAAAAAGTTTGTTAATTAAAGTATCGATAAAGTATAGATATATTTTAAGAAACTAGAACAAAAGATTGTCGAAATTTAATCTAATATAAAGAGACTATATTGCAGCAATAGACTAATTTAAATATTGCTAGTTTTTTTGCTCTTAAAATATATCGCAATTCGAGATACTTTTAATACTTAAAATTTTCTTAATATCGACGTAATTTTTCAAAAGTTGTAGAAAAAAAAGATATTGTTTAAAGTTGATAAAATTGCTATATAAATTAAACGCAAAATCAATTGTTCGAAATCTTGATATTAGTATCGAAATTTCTTTTTAAAATCGAATTTTAATTCTTATCAAAAATTTAGCTTTTTTGATCGAAAAATTAATAGAGACGCACATTGCTACTATTTTTGTTAGAATCTTAAATATCTTGTTAAAGAGTATCTTTTTTGCGTCGATATTTGCAAATATATTTAAAAAACAATAAAAAAAACAAAAATTATCAAAAATAACAAACGAAAATTTTACAAAAAGTATTGCGTTTACAATACTAAAAACAATAGTTTGTCGAAAAAATCTCTATTTAATAATAGCAATTTCGATATTGAGAAAAGTATTAATAAAGAACTTGCAATATTGTTTAAAAAGAATATTAATAAGATTCTTAGCAATAAATAAATTGTTAACATTGACGTTTTCTTATATATAACTAATTAGTTTCAATATTTTAGAGATTCTTTTATTGCTATTTCTAGACGCACTATTAAGATCGAAGAGAAAAAATTGTTTTCACATTAATACAAAATAGCAACAATATATGCAAAAAACGAAAACAAAATATATTTGACAAATATTCTTTTTGTTTTAGATTTTGGAGTTAATTTTTTGTCTAACAAACATATATGTTAGAAAAATCTATATAGAGACTAGACTAATTGCGTCGGGTCGATTAATCGAGTTTGAATCGATTAATCGACTCGAATCTTGGCGATTCGAGTCAACTCGACTCGAAAGTCTTGGCGAATCGATTTCTAAAGTTGAAATCGAATATCGAGTTGAATTGAATCGATTTCTAGAATTAAAATCGAAATTCGACTCGAAAAATCGACCCAAATCGCCAAGACTATTTAAATAATTATATTGTAATTATTAATAGTCAATATATATTTAATAATATTTAATTATTTAAATTATAATAAGATAATGCATTATAGTAATGCATTACTACTTTTTAAAAAGAAAATAATTAAATCGCATCTATAGATTCTATAGAGTCTATAGATACAAATAATGCATTTTATTAATAAATTGCATCTATAAGATCTATAGAGTCTATAGATACAAATATTGCATTTTATTAATAAATTGTATCTATAAGATCTATAGAGTCTATAGATGCAAATTATTAATTTTATTAATATAAAAAAATTCTAAAATTAGTAATTCTTGACATTATAACGTTATTTTCGATTTCTTAGCAATTCGATTCGATTCTTAATATTGGAATCGAATATCGACTCGAATCGAATCGAGTCGATTTCAAAATAATAAAAATCGACTCGAGTTTCGAGTCGATTTCTAGGATTAAAATTGTCGAGTCGAGTCGATTCCTAAAGTTGGAATCGAAATCCGACTCGACGATCAATCTAATAGAGACTTTAACAAACACAACATATAGATGCGAGATAGACAAGAAAGACGTGTTTTTACTACAAATTAGCAAAAAAACGTATATATAGTAAGCAAAATAGTGTTGAACTTAAACAAGTTTGCTTTTATTGTTGCTATATAATAGAAGTCTCTTGTAGCGTTTTTAGCAATTAATAGTATATTCAATTAGAAAAATCAAATGCAAATTAATATTAACAAAACAATTATTAGTAACTTCAAAACAAAATTGTATAGTTTTTAGTATTGTCGATTTGCTTATTTAGACGCAATCAAATTGCGAAAACTATATAAAATTACTATATTCTTAAAGTTTGTTTTTATTATTAAAGACATAAAAAATTCTTGTAAAGTGTGCGCATTAATTAAGCTTTACAATAAAAGAAATTATTACGTCAATAAACGTAAAACAGTTATTTTAGCTCTTATTTTAATCGATATTTGCGAATTACTATTAATTTTAAAACTTAGATACGAGTATTTTCTCAAGATTGTCGACAATTACTTTTGTAGAATATAAGTATTAACAATAATTAAACAAAAACAAATTGTAAATATTTTTTGTTAATAGCAAATACAAATAGAGCTTTAAAGTAAAATTAAAATACTTGCAATTTGTAGCAATAACAACACAAAACTTAAGTTAGCACTTAATAAATAATATTTATTCTTTAATATTGTGCTCAATTATATTTTGCTACACAATTCTCTTTAAAATAATGTTGCTAAATAAGATATACAAATTATCGAAAACTTTATAAAAACTATAATTAAAGAAACAAAACTTTCTATTAAGTTTTAATTAAAAGTTGCATAGATAAATATATATTTGCAAAATTGTGTAGCAATTGAATTGTTTATCGACAATAAACTTATTATATCTATAGAGATATTTATTAACGTCAAACTATTTATTAATTACTTGCGCGTATAGGATTGCAAATACTATTTCTATATAGACTTCAAATCTTTTTTTGTCGAAAATAGAAGAAATAAACTTATAGATAAAAAACAAGTAAAAGTATTTCTCGAATATAATGACGAGACAAATATGTTTGTCAAAATATAGATATCGAACTTGAATAAAATTATCAAATATAATATTGTTAAATATATCGAGAGCAAAAAGAGAGAACATATTAATCTTAAAATACGTATTAAAATTATTAATATTTTGTTAAAAAAACGATTAGTAGACAAATCTTGCAAAAATGCAATCAAAAATAAGTTGAACTCAAGTCTTGTCTATACTAATTTAGATCTTATTTATACTAATTTAGATCTTGTTTATATTGATTTAAATTTTGTTTAAAATAACTTAGATTTTGCTTAAATTATTTTAGATTTTCTTTAAATAATTTTAGATAATTTTGTTTTATTTAAACATTATATATAGACTTTTTTGTACGTTGCTATTTTAAAAAGAAAACAAATTGATAATAGTGCAAAAAACTTGAGAAAATATCGAAATAAAATTGTTTGCGCTATAGTAGTCTTTATAGTTTAAAACGTAATTAATAAGACTATAGACTTAAAGTGCAACTTTGCAATTATTAATAAAAAAGATAGTAATACTAACAAGCTTGTTATATTTGTATTAAAGATATAGAACAAGATCGTAAACAATTTTGTCTAAAAAAAGCTATAAAAAAATACTATATAAGAAGAATTACTTGCTTTTGCTGCTAATAATATATAGAAAATTGTTACTTTTTTTCGAAACATTAATATTGTAACAAGCAAATAAATGTTTAAAGCAAAAATACATATAGATAGAATACTAAAGAAGCTTAAAACAAGATTGATCGCAAAAGACTTTATACAAGTCTTCGAAATTAACTACAAAAACACTTTTGCTTTAATTGTTAAATTTAATATTTTACAAGTGTTTCTTGTTATTGTTATGCTAAAAAATTTAAAATGCTATTAGATAGATATTAACAACATCTTTATTAAGTTTTTTCTTAAGAAGAAAATCTATATAGTATCTTTATCTAAAATAAATGTATTTTCAAAGCAATACTTGCGCATTTTTCGAAATTTTTATAGTTTAAAACAAGCTATTTGCGACTAATATAAGCACTATATTAAAGAGTTTGTCAAGCTAGACTTTAAACAATACAATATTAATTTCTATCTTTTGTTGCATTTCGAACAACATATTATGCTTTTGCTTTATATCGACAATATTGCTATTGTTGCACAATTAATAGATAACGTTAATTGATTTAAACGCAAGTTTCAAAAGATATTCAAGATAAAGAATTTAAAAAAAATAAAAAAAAATCTTAATATTAGGATTACTCGCGATTGAAAAGTCAAAACTCTACGCATAGATTAATTCTATTATATTAACAAGATGTTTGATAGATTACAAATATTTGTTAACAAAAACAATTTAACTAAACAATTCATAAATAAATACAATTCTCTTCAATCTATTAAATCAAAAGACAAACAAATTGATTAAAAAAATTATTAATACGCAATTGGAAATATTATATATGCAATTATTTATACTTGTTTAGATATTGTTTTCGCAATAAAATATCTAAATCAATATTTTGTCGATTCGACAAAGCATTATAGTTAGATTTTGAAGATATTGCTTCGATATTTTTGTTCTACTATCGACAAGAGACTAATATATAGCAGCAATAATAGTTTATATTTAGTAGCATACTTTGACTCAAATTACGCATCTAATAGATTAAATCGAAAATTAATTCTTGAATATATATTTATAATAGGCGAAGAATCGATCGCATAAATATTACGCAAGCAAAAGTTAATAATAATATTTACTACTAAAACTAAGTATATAGATTCTAAAAGATACTAATTATGCGAAATATCTTAAAGATTTATTGAATCGCATAGATATTGTCGAAAACAAAATATACAAATTTGTATTTTCTATGTAATTGATAGACAACAATCAAGCAACTCTAGCACTTATTAAGAACGCTTATATTAATAATAGATCAAAATATATCGATATAACACTTTATTACGTTAGAGATCTCTATAGAAATAATTGTATTTGCATTAGTTTCGTTCGAAGCGCAAATATAATAGCAAATAGACTAACAAAGCTATTGTTCAAAAATAAGTTCAAGATTTTTATTAGACAACTTGAATTAATAGATCAAAAAATTAGTAAAAATTAATAGATACGTTATTGTCGAATAGAAGTATTGCGCAATACAACAACAACATATTTGAAATTTGCAAATCGAGATAGTAGCAAATAGATAATTCGAAAAATTGCTTATCTACTTTTGATTAATTTGTTTAGCAAGCTAATTCAAATCTAGATTAATTTAATTCAAATAAGCTAGACCCAATTGAGACTAGTTTAGAAACTACAATATATTCTGCAGTCTTTGCTCTTTGTATGCAACTATCTTCTATAGTATTGATAATCCACTACGTTGTTCGTCACATCTTTCAATATATATTTACAAAATATATGCAAATATTTTGCTAAAAAGATCGATCTAATAGAATTTTGTAATCGAATCGAGAAACAACAAAGATAAAAATATAAACTATTATTCTTTTAATTAATATCTTTATATTTTCTATTATTTTTGCGAAACATGTACGTGCTCTTGTAATTTCTATTAATAAAATAGAAATATTTTGTCAAATAGCTAGATTAACTTTGTTTGCAAAACACTTGATAGTATAATTGATTTTTGTACTATTATTAAATATTGTTTTAATTTTTATATTTTTTAATTGTATTTATGCAATTGAACAAACAACAAAATATAAAGTTCTAAAAAAATTTACTTTTGCAACAATATTTTTAAAATAAACAATTTTAATAGATTTAGTATTAATTAATTTTATAATAGCAATTGTCTTTTTCTTTTTTCTTGTAAGTTTCTAAGATTTTCTCTTTAGTACTATAGTATCAAACTTTTTATTAAAAAAAGAACAAAAAAAACAATTTAAATTGAAACAAAGATCTAGAAGATCTATCAATTTTATCTTTATTTTTAAAATAAAAATACTCTAAATTAGAGTTTTAAAATCGACTTAATTTTTTACAAGTTGTAATATTTTTTTCGAATATTTTGTTTGTTATATATAGTTTACAAAAGTCTTTTGTTTCTTTCTAGATTTATTCTTTTAATATTTAATAATTCTTAAATTAGAATTAATTATCGCGAGAACGTTTTCTATTATGATGTTTTTTATTTTTTTTTCTACTATTTTTTTTTATATATATTTTTTTGTCTAAAACTTTTGCTATCTTTAAATAATTTCTAAATTTAATATTTTTAATCTTTAGAAACTTCTTTTTTGTTTTATTTTTTTTTTGTTTATTTTGATCGATTGTTTTATTAAAAGTTTTTAAAATATTTGTTGCTTAAAAGAATTTTGTTTTGATCGAGTTTTTTAAATTTCTACTATTGCTTAATTTAATTTACTATTTTTTTTATTTTTTGACAAAAAATTAATATCTAATCTTATTGTTGCTATTGTAATTATAGAATTTCGAACACAATTTTGCGTTCTTTATTGAAAACAAATTCTTATAATCTCTCTTTTAATTTTTGTATTATTAAAAGACAATTTTATTTCTTTATCTTTAGAATTGTTAAATTTATAGCAAATCTTGTTGTTTCTATTTATATAAATTTTTTTATTTACTATTAAAATTGTTAACTTTAAACAAATTTATTATCTATACAAATTGTAGCAAAACAAGCACTTATTTAATTCTAATTCAAATTAATTGTATCTAGAAATAAAAGCAAATTCTTAATAGATATAAATTGTTTCTTAAAATAGACTCTAAACTATTATCTAAATTTAAGAAAATACAATATGCGAAATTTTTTGTAACTACATTGTTATTGTTTGTTAAATTATTTAATAAATCTTGCTTTTTATTATTTTGCGAATATTGTTAATCTTGAGATTTTTAAAAGCTCGTGTCAAAATATTTAGCGTTTTGTTAATTTTTGTGTTTTTGATTGCAATTACTAGCAATATTAAAAAAGCAAAGATTGTTTTTGATATAACTTTCTTTTTAACAAGATCTTGTTTCTTGTTTACTATATTTATTAATTTATTTATATTAATATGTACAACTCGTTAAGCAATCTAATTGCTATTAATATTTATTTCTCTCATAATTGTCTTATTTTCGATTAATTTTATAATTGTCTTGTATAACAATTTAAATATTATAGTAATTGTGTTGTTTAAATTGACTTTATACTTTCGTATTATTTTAGTACAAATATTGCAAAAAAGACTTTTTAAATATTACAAAAATTTAATATATTTATCGACTTAATTAAGTTTAATAAGTTTCGAGAAAATAATTTTGAATTGTCGATTATATTTACAAATATTATTTAACTTCGTTCTTAATACGTTTTTTAAAAATTCTAGAAAAATACAAGAATTAATTTTCTAATTTAAATTTTTATTTTTATATTTCTTTTTCAATTTATTTACTATTTTAAATTACTTTCTATCTATTCAAACAACAATAAACTTGATAAAATTCTCTATAAATTTGTTGCAATATTAAGACAACTTGATAATCTTATATTAAGAGATAATTTTATATTTATTACAAAGATTCGAGAATTAATTTTAAAAATCGATAATATTAAGTCTATTAAAGTGCGATGCTTTTGACGTTTCTAAGAAAAATATAAAGATTATATAGTAATAGAACTTTACAATTTTTATAAAATTATTAAATAAACTTGTTGTTAATATAGATGTGTTAAAAGAGAGTTCTACAATTTTTTTATTGTTTTGAGATATCGTTTCTAAAAGAATAACTTAATAATAGATAGTAAAAGTAACAACTACTAGATCAAAAAGATTGATAATAATAGTTAATTCAAATAATAATACTATCGATTGCAAATTTTTTTCTTTTTTTTGCGAAAATATCGAGAAGAGATTTTCTTTTCTCTTTTTAATTTTGCGTTATTTTCTTGTTTATTGTTTCTTTATTTTTTTAACTATTTATAAATAGACATTCTTGATTTATTGTTTCTCTTAGTTAGTTGTCGATTTATTGTTAACAAATATCTTTGCGTTAAAGATCTATTCTAGTTTCTATTACAAAAAATTTCAAATAGTGTTTTCGCTTCTAAGCAAATAAATCAATTATATTGCTAAAAAGTTTCTTTCAATAACGTTACTATAGTTAGCGAGCAATTTATTGTTTTAACAATAGATACTAGTTGCAATTTTAATAAGATATCTTAATCTTCGAATTTACAACTCTTATTGTTATTTTTAATACTTTAATTTTTTTTTTTTTTGTTTTTTAATCTAATAATATCTTAATCTCTAAATTGTTAATTTTATATTTTTAATTTTTAAAGTTTCTAATTTTGATAATTTGTTAAAATTAATTTGTCTCTTATATTCTTTTTTTGTGTTTTTGAGTTTTTGAATTTCTAAATTTCTAAGATTGTTTTTAGAGATATGTCGACAACTTGTTGTTTTAATATTTGTTGTTATAATTAATTTCTCGCGTTAAACTTCAATATAACGAAATAAAAATAATATTCTAGTTAGTAGACAACTATAACAACAAAAACTTATCGCAATGCATACATAGATTGCACTATACAATCTAATAATATATTAAATAGCTAAGATTCTAAGATCTAAGTAAGAGAAATCGCATATATATTGCAAATAGATTGCTAGTACTAGTAACAAGCATCTCCAAATCTATAGTCTAATATTATCTAATTATCCGACTACAATATCTGTTTTAGATAGTAAATAGATACTTTTTTCTTGTTTTTCTAAAAAAAATTAATTGTATATTTAATTGTTATCAAAATCTATATTATTGCTATTGTCTATATTAAAGTTGTTGTTGTTATTAATTTGTATAATTTTTTTGATAGTTGTTTTAATAATTGTAGAGATTGCAAAAATTGCAATTGTTTTTTTTTTTGCTATTTTTGCTTAGACTAATTGTTCGCGTCGATTTTTCCCCAAAATCTATAACCCGACCCGAAAGTTATATCTAATTAGACCAAGTTTTAACCTAATATAGTTAGTATTTTTATAATTTATGCAATTCGGTTCCAACTATTAGAATCGAACGATCAGTCTAGTTTTGCTATTTGTTTGATAATTATATTTTTTATATTATTGTAAATCTTGTCTATATTTTTATTAAAAATTTAAGTATCTATATCTATTGTAGCAACAATATTAATTTTCGATTTTTTTTGTTTTTTTTGTCTAGTTTTCCTGCAATTATCTCTTTTATTTTTGTCGACAATATATTTATTATAATACAAAATTTTAATAGTTGTATCGATATACTTAAAGTCGAAGAAATCTTTTCTAGTAAATTTAGTTTTTGTTTTTTCAATTCTAATTATAGTATTTTTTTTGTTTTTTGTTTCGATTAGTTGTTTTTTAGTTTTAACAATACAAGATTTATTAATATTTAGTAGATCGATATTTTTATTAATTAGTTTTGTAGCAGGTTTCGACAACTTAAAAACTAGTTGTTTAAATATATTGTTAACTTCTATATTATAAATAATATTATCGATAGAGAACAAAGATTAATCTGTATTTATATTATTTTTTACTAATTTAAAAGACTCTGTTAATATTTTTTTGATTATCTATATATTCGATATAAAATCTGCTATTAATTTAAGTTCTAAATTAGATTTCTTGAAGTATTAATACAAATTAATATTGATTATAAATATGCGTTCTAATTTGTTTTTTATTGTTTTTATTCTAGTCTTAATAATATAGTTGCAAAATAGTTTTATTGTTTTTGTAAATATTTTTGTATAGATTGACAAAAAATTCTTTTTAGTAATTCTAGTTAATTGTTGAAATTAAATATAAATTATTCAAATAGTATACAAAATAACGCATTTAATTAGATTGCAAAATATTGTATATTAAAAATTATATAGAATACTTTTTTTGATTTTTTCAAGATTTTTGCAATATTTTTTTAATTAATTAATTAGTATTATTTCGATACAATCTACTATTATTAATAGATTATTAATAGAAAACTTCAAATTAATTTTTAGAATTCGATAGATATTTTTTGTTTGCAAAATAGTAATAATATTATAGTATCTAAATTTGTTTGTATAGAATTTGCAGAATCTATCTATTTAGAACTCTAATTAGATTATAACTATATAGTCGATATTCTTACAATAAGATTTGTAATATTTAGTAACAAGTTAAATTTAGATTGTCTTAAAATTAGTATAAATATTAATATAGATAATTGCATATTAAACTACTAGAAATATTTTTTACTTTTTGTTAATAGCAAAACAAAATTTGCAATTCTTAACTATATTGCAATACAAATATTAAAAATATAAAATATATCTAGTTTCTTTGCTATAGATTGTTAAATAAGTAGAAAAGCAACTGTTGATAATTTCTATTAAAACTAGATTTTAATCGATAGTAATTATATATAATCGAGAGGATTCTAAATAAATATATAGTCGATTTAATTAATATAGAATTTAGTTGTAGTATTTAATAGTTTTCTTTTCGATAAAAATAAAATCGACAATAAAAGTAGTATCTAAAAAAAAAAATTTGCAGATTAGTATTACGCTAATACTTTTTACGAAGATATTAGAGAGAATTATGCTATTGAAGAGATTTGTAGATGTTGTTAAATAGCGCAAGCAATTATGTGATAACAAGAATTACAACTTTAAATAGTTGTAACAATAATTTAAGACTTAAGATAAATTAAACACAATTTATAAAAAAGTTGTATTGTAAAGATCTATATACTAAAGAGATCTTTTTTGTTTGTTTTGTTTATTGTTTTTACTTAAAATCGAACAACAATAAGTTGTCGAACAAATATTTTGCTTATTTTGCTTGTTAGTATTAAGATTTTGTCGAAAAATTGAGCAAATTATATGTTATCTCGAAATCTAAATAATTTTGTCAAGTCTTCTTTTAAGACTTGTAATACTATCTTCTTTTTTTCGATTTTTGTTCTCGAAGATTTCTTATTTATTATATATTTATATTTTCTTGTTTTTTAAGAAGTTGTTAGTTACTCTTTTAATATATAGCTTTTTACAATATTGTTGCGATAGTGGTCTATTTTTGTTGTGCTCTTTATTAGAAGAAATATTGTCTATTTTTGTTGTCAAAGAATTGTGCGAAGTGCATACGAATTAAAAAAAAATATAAATTTGTTATTTTAGTAGTAAATTTCGATATTATTAATCGTATTATAACAAGACTAAAAGAAGAGAAATTAAAGACAAAGACTACGTAGAAGACAACAATCGAATTAATTTGTATTTAGCAAGTTAAGCTAAAACAATTGCGAAAACAAAGACGCTTTCTTAGAACGCAAAAACAAAAGATATTTAATAAAGAATTGTCTAATATAAAGAAGCTCGAACGTCTTAAGAATCTAAAAATTGTTGCAATAATTAAGAGAACTTTATTTTCTATAATATTATAGAACGAACTTGTCAATATTAATAGTTTGTTGTTTGAGATTTTTAATTGATTTAAGTTCAACAAAATTGTCGTAATAAACTCGAGCAATTTGTAAGATTTTTTTTTGATTTTTATATATTTTTTAACGTAGAATATCTTTTCTATTTTATAAGATATTGTTGATCTTGCTATTCTAGTATTCTTTCGACTTCAAATATATTTTTTTTTGTAATTAATAATAAAATATTTTCTATATAGACGTACTAAAATCGACTAATTTTAACAATAATATATAAAATACTAAAAATACTTTAACATTTTTAAGTAAGTCAAGTTTGTAGTTAACTAATTTCTTAGCTTTTTTAACAAGAAACAATTCGACTTTGATATAATTTAATTTCTTGCTTAATTTTCTTGTTCTAAGATTTTTTGTAAAAAGATATACTTTATTTTTCTCTTTTAACTAAGATGCTATTTTTTGTTTTTTGTTCTAATATTTAATCGATCTTTCTTGCATTTTTAAGATATTGTTGTATATTTTTTTTAATATTGCTATTTTTTTAATAGCTAATTGTGTTGATAGATATATGCGCTCTTTCTCGAAGAGATTTAATTTCTTACTATAGTTAACAAAGAATAGAGTTATCTTAGTAATATTCGAAATCTTTGTATTAAGTATTAGTTGTATTATAGATAAAAATAATATTTAATTGCTATAAGTATTGTTAATATAATATCTTAGATATTGCTTAAAACTTTAATTTGTTCTTTTTGTTTAATTATTTGTAATTAAGTAATAGACAATAGATATTCGAAGTTTTGTATCTAATATTGAAAGAAGCGTCTTTTAATAGTTAGATATAAAAAGCTTGTCTCTATTACTAATTAGTCTCTTAAATATATTATAATATTGTATAAGTCGATTTAATATAATATATTTTAGTTGTTTTGCGTTAAACTTCTCTTTATATATAATAATATATAAATATTTAATAAATTTATTAACTATTATTAGTATCAAATTATATTTATTTTCAATTGCTAAGTTTGTCGATTTAAACAACTTAATAATAAAGTTTATTGTAACTTTATTCTATAGCAATTCAAATAATTTTTAATATTAAATTTTGTTATAGCTTGCATATATATTATGTTTGTTTTGCTAACAATTAAGATATTATTTAATATATATTTTGACAACTTGTCTTATTTATAAAAACTAACAATACTAATATAAAAGCTAAAGAATTTTTGTTACTTTTAAGTACTTTTGCAATAATTTGTTATAATGCTCTTTTATATATTTGTCGATTTTGTCGATAAATATCTAAAGTTTTTCTTTTTTTATTAAAAACTTTTTTATGTTATCTCGAAGTATTTGTAGTATAGTATTTAGCTTATACTTGTTTGCTAATAGTAATTTGTTCTTATTAATTTTGAGTATACTATAGTTAAACAATTTTTTTATTTTTATATAATTACTTTTTCTACTAAGTATGTTTGCTTTGCTATTATTCTTATCTAAAATATACTATATTTTAAACTTGTATTGTTCAAGTCTCTCTAATTATTATATTTGTTTTTTGTTTAACTATTTTATAATAGTAAAGTATACAAGATTCTTGTAATTTATAAAAATTGTAAATTCTAATAATTCTTCTATATATACTCTTTATAATTTTAAGAAAACTACTATAGCAAGTAGTTTTTTATCGTAAATATTATAATTTTGTTCGACTAATAAAAGTTTTTTCGAAAGATATAGTATTAAATATTATATGTTTTTATATTTTTGATTAAAATATATATTAATAACTAGATTTAATGCGTCGATTTTAATTCTAGTTAACAATTGCAAATTGTATATCTTTAATACTAACTTCTTTAAATATTTTAATTTAAGATTCTAAAATAATTTCTTTTTTGCAAATTTTTATAATTATAATATATTCTTCTTTGTAAGATTTGTTAATAATATTGTGTTTGCTAAATAATTTTTAATAAATTTCTTGTTGTAGTTTATAAAATTTAAAAAGAATTGTATTTTCTTAATATTTGTTGATAGTTTTTATTTTTTAATTGCTTGTAGCTTCTTGAAATTTATATATATTTTGTGTTGTTTAACAACAAATTCAAGAAAATTAACTTTCTTTTAATAAAATTTGTATTTCTTTAATTTAAAATATAAGTTTTTTATGTTTAGACATTTTAATATTTTAAAGATATAACTAATATGTTTTTTTAAAATTTTTAAATAAATTATAATATTGTTTAAGTATACTATAACAAATTAATTCAAATATTGTTATAATATATTATTAATTATTTTCTAATATATTGTTAAGACGTTTGTAAATTTAAACAATATTATTATGTATTTGTATAATCTATATTGTGTGCGAAAAGCTATTTTCTACTTTTTCTTTGTTTTTATTCTAATTTAATTGTACGCTTCTTGTAAATTTAGTTTAATAAAGTATTTTGCTTCGAATAGTCAATTTTAAAGTTTATTAATATTAAATAGTAAGTATTGATTCTTAACTATAATATTATTTAGCTTTCGATAATCGATATATAGACAAAAAAATTATTTTTTTTTAATATAAAGAGAATCGAATATCTTATCTATAATTAGAATTTTTTAATAAATTCTTTCTTTTTGTTTTTTGTTAAATATTTGCGAAATACTTCGAGCTTCTTTTTAAATAAAATATATATAAATTCAAATGTAAGTTGTTTGTTTAATTCAAGTTTAATTTTATAATTTTATAGTGAATATTTAGAAAGAACTTTTGTTGTTTTCTTTTCTTAAAATAGATACTTTTAATTGTTGTATATTTGTAATACGTACTTTAGCAATTTTTTTATTATATTAGATAGTTTAAGACTTTCAAAAAATTTGTAATTTTCTTTATTTACTTTAACTTTGTAACTTAATCGATCTCTATTAATATTTATCGAGTTAAACTCTATTAGATTATTTTTTTGCAAAAATATAAATTTGTTGCTTGCAATTAATTTTCGACTTAATCTCTTATTTATTATCGAACGTTGTTAATATATAGATTAAATATAAATTATATAATTATATTGTGCAAATCTAAGTACTTGTATATTTTAATTAACTTCTAAATTGTATTGCTTTAATTAAAATATTTCTAAAACAATATTATAAGTAGTTATTCTTACTATATTAAAAATTAGTTTCTTGTAATATTGTTAAATAGCTATCAATAATAATTTTTTTTCTTTATTTACTTTTCTATTCTTGTTAAGTAATAGATTTTTATCTACAATTACTAGATTGTATACGTTAGACTTCTTTTAAGTAGAGTATTCTTTTCTTTTAACAAAAACTTTAGCTATAAAATTATTTGTTGTATTAAAATTGACTATTGCAATAAGTCGACAATTATTAATCTTAACTAATATAATAAAATATTATGCATATACTATTAAATTTAGTTGCTGCTATTAAACTAATATATTGCATTTTTCTAATATATTTTTTATTAAAAAATTTGAACTTTTCTTTGCTCTAATGTTAAGATTTCTACTTTAAATATCTTTTTGTGCTAAGCTTTCTTTCTATATTAAATTAATAATATTGACTTTTTAAAAAATTAATTGATTTCTTCTTTGTTTTCTAGATAAGTTTAATATAAGTTGTTATAGCATTTTGTTTAACTAAGTATTATATATTTTTTTGCTTTCTCTATTGTTTGTCTAAATAGATTAATACTACTTAGTTGTTGTTCGATTTTATCAAAAATATCTCTTTCTATAGTAATATTGCTTTTTAGCGCTTTCTTGCATTTATTTACAATTTAATTTATTTATTGTTTCTTCAATAAACTAGCTAAAGTCTCGAAATATTTCGTAATATTGTCTAGATATTTGTAAAAGTTCTTTTAATTATACTTGTTATCTAAGTTTGTTATTAAATAAAAATATAATATTCTTAATTGTTTTGCTCTTATAGTTTTATTAAGTATTTAATTAATTTTCTATATAAGTATAGATATTTTGTCTAATAATATTTTATCTAGAACTTTTTGTAACTAATTTAAGTCTTTTATTAAATAATAGTTGTTGTTTGATTTAGTTTCGAAAATGTTTGTTTTTGTATTAATTTGCTTTCTAATATTGTTTTAACTATCGAATATCTCTCTTAATATAGTATTGATTTGTCGACAATTTATTAAGTTTTGTAATTAATAATTTCTTGCAAAGTAGTTCGATTTGTTATATAAATAACATGTTTTTTAAAATTTGTTATTTTGCTTTTTTTTAAAGTTTTTCTTTTTATATTGTTAAGTAGAATTTAGTTCTATAGATGCAAATCTACAATAATTAAAATTATTATACTTCTAATTAAAACAAGATTTTTTTTTCTAATATTTAATTGCTAATTTAAAGAAGATTTCTATTCTTTCTTAAAGTTAATTGTATTTTTTTTCTATAACTCTTTTATATAGCTTGTTGTTAAAATCGATAATTACTTTAATAAAATTAAATATATTGTTAAAAATTCTTTTATTACGTATAATTTTGTTCTTTAGATTGTTTTTAAGATTTCGTCGAAATATTATTATAAATACAAGATTATTTTACTCGATTAGATTAGCATACTTTTGAAATTTAGCTACGTAGTTTATTGCAGAAATTTGTTAAATTAAATATTGAATTATTCTTTTTGCAATTTATTTTTTGTTAGATATTTTAAAGATTCTTTAAAGTTCTCTCTTAAAGTTATTGAAATCTATAAATATTGCACAAAAATTTTTGCTATTGTTCTTCAAATACTTTTGTAAATTTGACTTAAATTAATATTGAACTCTCTTTTTAAAAAATATCGATGCAAAAATCGTCTTCTAATTTGCTAAAACAAAATAGAAAATAAAATAGATATTTATTTGTATAAGTTAGTTCTTTAGATCAATACAATCTTTATAGTAGATATCGAGTTTATTAATTTTGATTTTGTCGTCTTTTATAATCGATAATCGACGTAATACTAATAAGTTAGTATTCGAAATAGAAACGCGTTAATTTGATATAGATATTCTTAGAATATTCAAAGTATTACGCTAATACTTTTTATAAAGATATTAGAGAGAGTTATGTTATTAGAGAGATTTGTAGACGTTGTTAGGTAGCGCAAGCAATTACTTGATAACAAGAATTGTAGCTTTAAGTAGTCGTAACAATAAGTTAAGACTTAAGATAAATTAAATACGATTTATAAGAGAGTTGTATTGTAAAGATCTATATACTAAAGAGATTTTTTTTGCTTGTTTTGTTTATTGCTTTTACTTAGAATTGAGCAACGATAAGTTGTCGAACAAATATCTTGCTTATTTTGTTTGTTAGTGCCAAGACTCTATCGAGAAGTTGAGCAAGTTATATGTTATCTCGGAATTTGAATGGTTTCGTCAAGCCTTCTTCTAAGGCTTGTAACATCGCAATTGCAATTAAGAACAATTTTAACAATTTTATTAAATCTAAAATCAAATTTCGATTGTTTTTTGATTACAACGTAGTTTTTTATTGCAGCGTAAACTTATATAGTCTCGAGAAGTTTCTTTAGCGTAAAATAGTTTTTCGCAGAAAATAGTTGTAACATCTTAACGATAGCAATAAGATAGATAGTTGTAAATAAGTCAAAAAAATAATAGAGATTTTGAATATTTGACGCGCAATCGGAACAAATTAACTCGATTCTGCGACAGCTCTAGATGTAACTCTAGAACTGAAAGTGCATTTACCGAAAATAGGAGTTTTTCTTACCGAAACTGGGGGTGCGCGGAATGGTTACCTACATATATATCAACGAAGGGACGGCTCCTTCGTTTGGGTTTTTGACGAGTTCGTATCTTGAGGCCGCTTTGGTCGAATGCTTCATCCCTCAAATATGGCGAGATACACATCCGTTGATCTTTAGCCTTCATCCAATCACCTAGTTATCTAATTGGGACCCTCAGATCGATTCCCAGTCGGCGATGGTCACTCCCCTCCGTGTGGAAGCGGCAGTGCCATGCCATACTTGACATTATTCCATTCTCTTCCTACTCTAGACCTTCTCGCCAACGCCGTCAAATATGTCAACATCTCAATTGTTCGATCACCTTCCTGCCACCGACCGAGACCCAGTCTCTACTCAACCTTGCCTCGCTCCGCGCACATCCTTACGCCTCACTCCAAACCGTCACCACTAGCCATGAAACCTCGTCCCAAGACCCCCCCGTCTGCAACCAAAACCGCAAAGTCCAGCTCAAGAACATCCCACTTCCTCAAAATCTAATCTATAGACCGAATTGTTTCGCCCCAATCCCCACGTCATCTTCGGGCCCGGCTCGATTCTCAAGACAACGTCTTCGTGCACATACAGCCGCGGCTCGGTGCCCATGACTGTTTGGTAGGTCATCAGATGCATCACGGCCGTGGCTCTGTTCAGACATGCGTGCGCATCTACCGGGTGGGTGATTGCGGGTCCAGAGTGCTCGAAAATTATGCGATAAGGTAGTGGCAATGAGGTGGGAGCAGGCACGGTTCATAAGGGGTAGACGGACGTTGGCTACTTGGCAGATCCGGGAACGCGGCAGGGTGTATCTCGGTCAAGTCTGCAGAGGGCGCTGACATGACGATCAGACATTGGTGACAATCACTCAAGGATTCCCCTTTTCTACATTCAGGTTGTTAAATGTTCTCGGCCTGTTGGTGTTCGCAATAGAAAGAAGGTTGTAAGAGAGCAGATCCAAATTGCTTTTTTATAGCTCAGCAGAGCGTCAATGACAGATTGGAGTTACGACACCTGGAATGCGCAGCAGGATCCCGCGTCAACCGCTCGTCATGATTACTTACCAAATCACTTCAATTTACAGAGTCTGATGCATCCTTGGTAAGGCAAGTGTCTACGTCAGGGCATGAGTAACGGCAATCCAAATCTCTAATTTTGAACGCAAACGTAGGCAAGCAAGGTACCTTGAAATTGAGGCTTAGCTAAAGAATGCCAATCTTATCGCTTGACGACCACATCTAATAACATTACCCAGCCTAGGATTTGCTACATCAATATCTACCACCCCGAAATCATCGCAGACTGCATTACTAGCTATCATCCTTCGCTCCGGCCGTCACCTAAGCTCTTTTAGACTCCTCCGCAGACGCCTCTCTGAAAGCATAGCAAGCCCTCATAAAAGTCGCATTAGTTTTCCGGGTCATGCCCATGCCGGCCAGGCCAGCATGAGCGTCAGACCACTCATGGAGTTGCGCCAGCAGCGGTTCCATATACAGGAGCGCAAAATCTTCAACAGACTTAAATTCGAGGTGAGGGTTCACCGGAAAAAGATCGAGCATAATTCTGGTCTCGTGTTGAAATCTCTCCTTAAGATACGGTCGAACAGCGCCCACCAAAAAGGTCAAACGCTGATCTTCGAACACCCAGTTGTAGCGCTTCAGTAGGAAAGTCCGAAATTTCGGCAAGCGGTTGTCGAACACAGCGTTCCAACGTTTTGTGTCTTCGTCTTCGAGTAGTTTCAGGCCTAGCAACCATGAGCATTCCAAATTCTCGGTTTCCCTGAAAGAGGGGGCTAACGCTGTGTTATTGGCAAGGCGCCGATGTTGGCTTCGGATGTCCAGAATCTTCTGAAGAAGTCCATGGTGACGGGGAAAATGCGATTTCTTTACTCGTGTCTCCTTCTGGATCTGTGCGGTCGAAGAAGCTGCAGGCCAAGAATACTCCGCAGCTCTTTTTATAGCTAACGAGTCTGGCGCTACTGAGCTGCAGTCATAGCCTGGAAACATGATCAATCACCTTCAATAGGAACGTCCAGTTCCGAGTCATAATAAACTCCTTTTGGGAGGAGCGCTTGAGATTACTTCATCAAGCGTTGAGTCTTCTACAAAGCACGTGAAATCAGCCTACACATCACACGTGAGTAACAAACACCAACCAGCTAACCATTACCCTCGGCGAAACCCGAACCTTCATCCAAGTTATGCGCGAGGACGTGCTTGCGACACGTCTCCTTCTCGAAGATTTTCGCAAAGGGTGTCGCCTTGGGGACGATGAAACTTACGGACCTTCGTTTCATGAGAGGGTCTGCGCGGCGTTTCCTGGCAAGAAACGTCCCTCATGGGATTTGAAGTGTACATCAGGTTCATTTGAAGGTCATGTATTGGAGGGCGGCGGAGAAGGCGCAGCTGGGAGAGAGTTTCGGAATCGGGGACAAGGGGGAGGTGCTCTTTTCGTACGCTGAGGATGGATCGATTGTTGGGCCGCAGTTCGGTCGTCCGCTTCGTGGCTGAACAATGGAGCAAAACCCTTCGGAACAGATGGATTGGTAAATGGAAGTTGACATCAGTGGTACAGCTCCAAGCCGCGCTTAGCCTTCTGTTAGGGATTACCCTTGTGAGCGATAGACCAAACACTGAGCTCCAGACTTTCCACTCTATCACAATGCCGTCGACATTATAAAGGTGTCTCTACAAATCAGGATCCATATCAGCAATAGTGAGCGTCCCTAGGGTTGCTGAAGCTTCGCCTTGCATCAGCTGTCTGATAACGTCTCAATTTCTCTCGCCGCTTGAACACTACGGACCACCCCCTTTTCTTGTTCTTGTCTTTTCTTTCATCTACCCTCAGTGTCGATTTGCTTGTCTCAACTCCACTTCCCACTGCCTACCGAGTTCTTTGTGACCAGCAAAGCCCTTACCTCGGAACACTCCCTTTCCCGGCTCCGAACCCTCCTACTCGAGCCCCCTCGCTCTCTATTTTCTCTACTACTCCATCTCCACCATATACGCTCGAGTAGACTAAACACATGCCTCAATAACATAGGGATATTGCTAACTTACGACTCCCGGAATTCATCAAAAATTGAACTCTCCGCCTCCAAGGCGACATCAGCAGCAAGCTGCCATTTGGGCGTAGGGAATGGTTAAAGATCTATGACTGAAAGCTTGCGACTGTTAGGTTCCAAAGATTTAGAAAGAAGACGGTATTAGGTCCCAATAGTCCACTGTATTCCCTTTCTATTGCTTTTATCTCTTTTGACTCACTCATTCACTTTATGTTTGCTCCCTTCATTCAAGTCAAAAAGTCAACCGGCTTCGTGTAAGCTTTGGTGACCCCTTCAGTGACAACATGCATTCACCTCTGCAATCGGGGCCGAAGATTCAAGACTTGGACCCCGGAGTACCAGTGGTCACATACTTGTCGCTGACGTGGACAATACTTCCCAGCCACTGACTGACTCGCGATAGTCTACAGATGACTCGATCGCAGCAGACTCCACTATATAAAGCCAACCCCCCCCCCCTCCAGGAGCACCTTCCAACGCAAAAAACATCTTCCAACACCAGCAGAACCTCCAAAAAACAACATGCTCCCCACCGTTCCACTTCCAGAGACCGAGATCGCTCAAAGTCCGTCCCCGACCCTCCCCTCACAGCTCACTGACCCCCTCATCCAGGAGTCGACGCCACCGCCGCAGCCGTCGCCGCCGACTTCGACGCCCAATACGCAGGCGACGCCCACATCACCGCGCTGCACACCTACCTCACAACCACCAAAAACCACGACCTCACTCTCTCGGAAACGCGCCGTTTCCTCGCGGTGCTCCGGCGCTATATCCTTCGCCAGACACGCCATACGGAGGAGCGTCTGCTCAAGGAGAAGAGCGTTTCGGGGTTGGATGCGAAGGAGATTTCGGCGGAGGAAGTCAGGGGGATGGCGCTGAATCCGGCGTTGTTGAGGGTTATGGTGAAGAGTGAGTTTGGGGGGGATGGGGGCATGGTGGGGAAGGCGAATCAGCTGGAGTTGGATATCGCGCAGTGGGGTGTGACGGCTGCTGGTGCTGAGGGGTAGAGACCCGGAGGGAGAGGCGGCTGGGCGAGGGAGGGAGGTTTGGAAGGAGGTGTCACGGCTCGCGGATCAACTGGTTGGGAGTCCCGTCACACTTGCGTCTGCTGGCTTAACTCTCGGAGTACCCGCACTTGGAACATGTGCCTTGGGTCTGCCAGAACGTGTCATTGAAAGCCCTTCCTGCGATTTGTGTGACTACTCATCCCCTTACGGTAACAGGAGCTAAGCCTAAGCAACTCAAAGCCCGAACCCGTGCTTTGCTACGTGCGTGCTATGCTGCACAGGTCAAGGCCGTAGGACAGGAATCAACAGGCGTTTCTCAAGCCTGGGTGAGCGAAAGATCCAGGACATGCGGGTCACAAGCGACAAAATCCATGAAATGAAAACAGCGAACCGTTGTGATTTGAAATAGTGTGGTTGGCGGCCAGACTCTGCCCCCTTGATCCCAACTTTTCTCGTTTGGTCAGGTCTGCAAAGGTGTCATCGTGACGAAGCTGGCTTTTCCATTGGTGGTGATGACTAATTCGGAAGGACATACATGTTCTTGGTTGAGTGATATGCTGTGGAAGTCAGTTGTGACAACTGCAACGCAGTGCAGATTGTCGCCGAGAAGAGAGGGATGTGTACGATGTGGCATCGGTCAATTCTTGTCGCTAACACCTGGCAGACAGTGAGAGGGATGTCTCGCGGTTTTGAGCTTGGGAGAGAGTGTCAAGGAGCACAGCCGATAAGCGTGCTGATTCTGGTTCCAAGCCGTAGATATCCCAGAAGCCAAGCTGGCCCATCCACCCCAAACACCACCTGCAAGCTGCCACCACATATGGCCCTCCCCCCTGGCTTACCTCCCCATCCTGGCCGCTCAATCATCCTACCTCTCTGCACTCCAACCCGCAGGCTCCCAATGCAGAATCATACTCTCGTATTGCTTCATATGCCCACGCAAGTACCAGTCATCATTGGTCTCGCCGGGAAACTCCGCTGCCGCCAATTCAGAAAGTACATCATCATTCGGAATGAATCCCCGTCTCCTATAATCACGAAGAGCCTCTTTATCCAATCCCTCAACGACGCTTCTGTGCTCAACGATTTATTCATCTGTGGTGTGCACTCGTTGAAGGAGATACTTTCGAAATATATGGACCATGCGCTCGGTCTCGGCGGGGTAGACAAAGTGGAAGCGATCTTTGATGAGAGAGTTGTGGAAGGCTATGATGTTGTTGTAGTCCTGGAATCTGGCGACGAAGCCAGCGACGACTTCCCTGGTGGCTTCGATCTCAGGGGGTTATTAGTGATATGGTGGATGTTTGAGTGTGGAGGTAGCGGAACGGACTTTCTCGGATTTCTGCGTCGGAGAATGGGGTGGTGGATGCCATGATGTCTGAATTTGCTTTTTTTTGGGACGTGGTTGTTAGGGAGTAGCTGGCTTTATATACGCAAAGGTGATGGGGAAGAGTCATTCATGGATCACTGGGACTGAATCAGAGGCTTGGAAGTCGGTCTTCCTTGGTAGGACACATCCAAAGTCATGTTTGACTTCGCGGTGCTGCTTCATGGGAATATTGTCAGCTGTATAAATGTGACTATCAATACTTCGTAGTCCGACGTAGTCCCCTGTCTCTGTTGTATAGGTGAATGCCAACCTCACGTGCCAAAGGACAAAGTAGCCCCATATGCAGGACTTTCAATAAAGGTGGTATCATATCTAGAACATTCCCAAGCACCCCTGTGTATACTACGCACTTGTGGTAATTCAGCAATAGCCAGCTGTATACTGTCGGTCGGACTCAAGATGCTTTCAGGAAATGCATTAGGAATAGACTTACAGGGCTAGAAACGTTGGTAACAGTACGCCGAGGTCATTCAATGAAATGATACTGGAACGAGATCGAAACGGATGTTTCATTCCCCGGCTCACTGGGGGAGCCGTTACTCGGACTTCGGTTTGTGGCTTATGCGTTTGGTATCTGCCTTCATTCAAAAAGTTGCAACCGAAGAATAAATTGGGCCATTTTGAATTAAAGAAAGCTCTAACAAGCTCAAATCAATAAATACAGAAAACCAGCAGACATCTCCATTATTTCCCCGACCATGCTGTAGTCCAGTATGGAAGCTGGTAGTGGCATCTTGTTGCAGCGCATGGATTATGTACGGACTGAGATACGTGGATTGACCTGTTTATCGTGCACAATAATAGCAATAAGAGTCCGTCTGTTCGAAAAATTCCAGAAAAGACTTATGAATCCCGTGGTAGGTCGCGATCAACTTATTGTTGGCGCGGGCTCTGTCAGCCAGGTGGTCAGGGTGCTTCTCATCGAATGTGACTTTAAAGTGTACGGCAATAGCCTGCATGTGCTCTCAGAGCATTTGGAGGAACGCCCCGGTCTCAGATAGAGTAAGGTTATGACCGCGATTGTTGAGAAACGCTTGAAGCTCTTCGGTTCGGTCGGTGCTGATGAAGAAGTTGTCAAAAGCCCGAAGGAAGGGAGTGTCGACGGCTCTGACTTCGTTCTCGGTCAGCCTTAGATCTCCCAAATCAAGGATAACTAACCATAAGGAGCGGCTACTGCTGGCGTCATCGTGATACTGGGTTCGACCCATGAAGGATGGAGATATTCCCAAAGTGTGTCTGGTGGGCCTGCAGTATGAAATGCGGATTTGGTTTCTAGACTGATGGTAAGCTTCGAGGGTATTAGAACCGGGAAGCTTGAGAGGAGGCTTTATATATTCCGAACTCTCCAATGGACTGTACTCATACAGGCTGAATTTTGACTGTTGAGTAACGATCTGTTGCTAGAGTCAGACCTCAGACGTGGAAATTTGTTACGAGTCTTGATGTATGCCAGACTCAGCTTGTTGAGTCAGGGCAAGCTGCGTGTTTCGCCACCGCGGCTCAAGAGGGCTGTGAAGTACCTTCGTTTGCGCGACATGTGCCTTTGTCTTCGAGACTTGGATTTTGACGAAGGTCTAACAGCTGAGGCGGCGGATTTTTCTCAATACTATTGTATGGCACTAAGTGCTGGTTTCTGAGGCCTCAACATTGATTCAGGGTGGTACTAGCGAACAGAAGGAGTCTGGTAAGTGAGAGGTTTAGATAAAGAGGTTATGATACTGTAGCGTTGAGTGCAAAATTGATGGCATCACCATTCGTGGTCCCACGCCTTAGGACCTGCCATCATGAGATTACCAAGCGTTTCAATTCCCCTATCAAGGAGCTCTCGATAACATTGCAACAAGTCATGAAGGATCGTAATACCAAATTCGTGGCCCTTGATACGATTCTCAATAATCTATGAAAGTTTTGCGCTGACAAGACCTAGCTCCTAAGTATAGAACCTAGACGCAAAGATGTGCAGACTGATTCAGCTCAATAGCCTACTTATACGAGATAAACAGTCTTGGTCTTCTTGCTCCATGAAGTTTTCCAGGCCCTCCAGAAAATGATTAAACCGCGAATGTGCCCTGGAATGCTCTGGAAACGCGGCATGGATTCGATCGAAGAACATAGGGGCTGCTGGGGAGGCTCTGTCAACAACTAGCTCGACGAAGCATTGCCGCATTAATGGCACAAGCGCTCGGATCGCGGGTAAATCGATTACATCGTGGCCCTCGTTGTTGAGAAATGCGTGGAACTTTTCGATTTGAGCATCGCAGAAGAATACCCTGTCGAATTTCATGACTCCAGGATTGCTAGAAGGGTTCGGTGCTGTGTCAGTCAGCCTAAGGTATCCGCGAGAAATGCAAGGGTTCGGCGACCTCCGGAATAGCCACTTGCTGGCGCCCACACGGTGCCCAGGTTGTTCTGCAAAGGTACATAGCCTGTCCGCCTAGGCTTCTTGTGGAGCTTCGAAAGTAATTTTTCCATGGTTGCAGAGTTCAAAGTGATACTGAATAGTCTAGAGTCTCGGCACTCTTTATAATTGCCAAAGCATGCAAAGCTAGTAGTCATAGCCATCAAAATCGAATTATTGACTGAAATTTGAGTTATTGACTCAAAATTGAGCTCCGGTTTGTAGATTGGGCCGTGAAACCGCCTCATTGATATTGAGATGGTAACTCACGCCTAGAGATTTATTTTCCATATTGAGTAATACGGCTCCCTTGTCACTTCAATAGCATCCACACCGAGAACGTCTGGAGCTGGCCGGCGCGAGCGAACACGCGATCGGGCCCCAAGACCTCTTATTAACAGCATAGACAGACTCGTAACGGACGAGATGAGCACCAAACGGCGGACATAGAATCCCTTCAGAAAATTTGTTCGGCTACTCATGCATGCTGAGGCCATACAAGTGGGTTGCGGAGCAACGAAGCGACTCAGAGACCATGTTGTGGGTGTTTAACCCTTGTTGTAAACCTGGGAAACTACAGACTGGCTTCACTCATAGTCGATCAGAAGACTTCTAGAATAGATATATGAATTAGGACTTCGATGTGGAACAACTGATGAGAGATGGACGGCGAGAAACTCGGCTCCGGCTCCGGCTCGGTAGAACCTTGTTCCGACGACGACGACCTTCCAAACCTGCAATTGTTTTGTGTTCAGTCGAAACTTACACCAGACTGACCACATGAGGCTGTACTTCTGTCGACGAATCATTAAAGGATCCTGATCCTTCATCAATAGCCTGCCAATTTGACGAACCCTCAAGAAGGACCTGAAGCGCCGACAAGGCAGACCACCAAGAGGACAAAGTCCACTCCCAGCGATCCTTGCCGCCAAATGAATCCCCACATCTCAATACCGCGGCAGAATATAGGAACCCCGAGATATGGGGGTAACACACTGGGTGGGCGATCAGATGGGCTACGGATGCCGCAATTCTTCAAAAGGTGGGCGCTTGGAATCCTACAAAGCAAAAAATTGGGCAGGATTACCCAATGAGGTTGGGGTGAGCGACACCAGGTCGTCCACGAGGGCGTTGAGGTCCATGCGGCAGAGAGATGAATACTCGTGTGAAGACATGGTGAAAAATGCCTGCTGATGGGTCCATGACAGATTGTTCAAGTTCCCCCAAATGGACTTCGAGATGGCAATATGGGAGATGACATCCATCCTTATAGCGCCGAAGAAAGTCTTTAGATCAATCTACTACCATGTACGCTTATCCATACTCTCCTTTGATACTGCTACTAACCTCGTTCAAGAAACGTATTCCTCCTCATTTTCATCAAGCCCTCGCCACTCCCTTGTCCCTAGCTTACACCCTGACCCACAGAAACGACGAATACCTACCACCGCGCCGATCCCTCCTTCACCTACCTCCTCTCCTTCTTCATGCTGTTGACCGGACTGGCCTGGGGCATTACATACACACACTCCTTCGCCTCCACCATCCGCCTAACTCTCTTCTTCGTCTTCATACACTTCCTCACCGTATCATTAATAGTGGCTACCGCGTCGTTCGTTTTGGTGGGAAGGCTACTGGGACCGGGGATCGCAGGATTGCCGGGGAGGAGGAGACAACAGGGGCTCTTCACGCCAGTGGGGAATGTGGAGACGCTGGAGTTCGGATACTGTTTTGATGTGAGTGCGCGCTGCTACATTAGACGAGGGCTCGTTGTACCCTGACGGGATCACCGCGTTATAGAAGGTTCGTGGCTGATCTTTGAGGGACTAGGTCGCTATAAGGGCATTCTTTCCCGTCTGGGTGATGCTCTACGTTACTCAATTCCTGCTGTGGCCACTGATTTCCAAAGACTACTGGTCAGAGCTCCATCAGTGGTCAAAGAGCCCCTGTAGCTAATCTCCACTGCAGGATATCGCTTTTCCTGGGAAACACATTATACGCTGTTGCCCTTGGATATTACACCGTTATCTGTTTTCTTGGCTACAATGGTTTGTCTTGGCCTCTCTCCAATTGAATCATTACTGATCATCCTTTCAGCACTCCCCTTTCTCCACCATACTGAACTTCTCCTTTCCCCAGTCTTCATCTACGCCATCCTTTGGGCCGCGAGCCTCTTTGGATTCAATATCCCGAAGCATGTAGTACCGCTACTGATAGGGTCTGGCTAGGATGCTGGTCTGAAGTGTCTCTTCGCTGCATCTACGTTGCATAAATCCAAGTTTGATTCTAGCAAGGCGTCTCTTGGATGAGTGGAGTAGTATTGCATAGTCATAGGTATTGGACATAAGCTGCAAGACCTGCGTGATGACGATTCAAGAAATCGGTGTAGGTGGCAAACACTGGATTGAGAAGGGGGAAGCATGCTATTTGCCAAACCTCCACCTCCGAGGAACTAACAGCACGCACACTACCACTGCTCCAGCAAAGGCTACCCGCCACCGCACAAGACCCCAACCACAAGCTTAGGGACCACTATAACATCACTGGTTGTTCGGGCTGCGATTTTCCTCCGAAACAACTGCTGGCACCCCTTCCTCGGGGTTTAGCTCTCTTGCGCGGGCTTCCGTAATGACCTGAGACCACAAGTCTTCTATCGGGATGCCTAAAAGCCAATCAGAAACCAGCTCGACACCTTCCCTAAAGAATCTCACCCTCTTCCGCAGCTTCGCGCATCATCTCCTTTCCCAGCATCCCCAGCGCTTTCCCCAAGACTCGGTGCTCCCCACAAATCATCATTTCTAAACCCTTCAAGCGGTCCAACTTCTCATCGATGGCCTCCCAGACGTCAGTCGGCTGTTCACGATGATTTCCGAAAAGATCGCGAAGGCGGGACATTTGCTCTGCGTCGAGACCGCCGGAGTTTCCGAGCTTGCAGTGGGCGTCGTAGAGTTGGCGGTGGATGTGCTTCGTGTTCTCGGTGTCGAGCTTGAGGTGCGTGCCATCTACAGGTTGTTAATTCGGCGATTTGGGCAGTAAAGGAAATAAGAGAGCCTCACGTCGTTCTGGGCACTGTCGCCGTACGAAAACAAGAGAATAGGTTGCGCTGCTATGTCAACTTCCTCCTTTAATCTGTTACTCCAACATTGCCATCGACTGCGACTTGGAACTACAAGATAGGGGAGTAGGATTTATCGCACATACTGCACATGCATAATTATAATCGCATAATGGTCGATGTTGCCAGAGTCGTCACAATACGATCCTCTGAGCCTTCGACCTATGACTCGTCCACGACTTAAGATCATGTATAGGAACATCCCACGAGCCCTCAGGCCTCCTTGCACCAATCCAATCGAAATAGCTTCCCAGTCGCCCATTATTCCAATCTACTAGGTCTAATATCAACTCTCGTGGAAGCCAGTGCATTAACGCTACCACGGGGCCTTTGTTGTTGCGCCATCGACTGCGGCACCTTTTTATCCTGTTTGATCGAGGTATCACACTCCATACTGGCAGACAATCTGCGTTCGTTTCAGCCGATCGACTCTGGCCCACTCTCGCTCCTACATTTGTATTCCCGATTGATCCCCAGAGGACGCATTGGTCATGGTTGAAATGTGTACACTGTGTTCCCCATGTCCAGCGTCCGATATTTGGGAGAATGATTATCGACAGGCGATGTACAGCTATTCACTACCAGAGACTTCTGTCTCCTCTATTTCTGGCAGATATTAGAAGAGGCAGGTATACAGGAATATTGAAAGCTCACTTAGGTCTGCAGGCGCGTTAAGCTGCTCAAGAGCTTCTAACCTGCCCAAATTGATAGCAGACCGAAATCGATCTAACTGCGCTTGAGCCGTCTCCATTATGCCTTTCAGATCACGCTGCACGCCTCGAAGAAGTTCTTGAACAGTACTCCCTGTTTCATGAAGGGGCTAGTCTGGCTAAGCTAAGGTAACGATCCTCAGGCATATGGTGTTGGTCTTGGCCGCAGGATAAAGACGCCTAAAAATGGTCAGGAGAGCCCAGATAGCAAAACTTCTCCAGGAGCTTACTTTTGTTGTACGAAGCTCTCCCTGGCATTTTGGCCGACACCGTCTTCCACCGCTTTTTCCAGTTCAGCTCAATAGGTTCCTAAGCCTGCGTTCTTGATTCGCTAGATATTTAGCTCGCTCTGGAGATTCATGTTCTCTTCTCGTTTTCCGCCACGCTCTGATTCTAAGTATTCGTTGAATTTGACAATGCAGGAGCCGGGACAGGGACGGTTACATCAGGTTTGTAGATAGCCAGAGCGTACGTGCGGTTACCCCGGATCGCGCCACCGTAAACGGTACGAGAGGCCGAAACTGCCGGCGTCCATTTTGTGGCGGAATAGTATGAGAAAGGCTGTCGTAAAGGCGTGAACGAGTAGGACCGGGTTCATCTTGACTATCATCTCAACCCGTAGCTTCTACGACATTCATCGACTGCTGATTTGTCTTGGTGAACAATTCTTTCAAGGCGAGAATCGTATCGCTACCAAGGTCGCCGACTTGTAGGGTATGACATTATATAAGGTGACAAAATGGGCAAGACTACTCAATATAGTATACGCGGTAAAGTACAATGTAGAATGTTAGGGGAAAGTCACAATCTTGCGAGGAGAGAAGGATCTTAAGTAGTTGAGTTCGTCAGCAACCGCTGTAATATAAAGGGACTCAGTCAAGTGCTAAAGCCATTCACCCCTGCGTGTCGAGAAATTATCTTGGCTGTGATGAGAGCATCTTGGCTGTATTGAATTTCAGATGTCACTGACGTCTGGATTTGTTGTGATGGAAAGGCAGGAATTAATTGTGAAAGGAATCGAAAGGGGCAAAGTGAGGACGGTCAAGGTAATTAGACTGTGACCATACACTATACGAACATGTCCTTGTCTCTCCCTAGGACCGAAGTGTTGCATAACCTCCGCATCCATCAGCAGTCGAGTCTTCCATAACGTTGTCGGATGTGGCAGCTCGTTTAACTTCTGTTTTGGACTTTCTTGCTACCATGACGGGGAACTCGACGTCTCAAGACGCAGTACAGTAGATGCAGGGTCCTAGCCAACAAACTGTCGCTAGCATTCGCCAGCTGTTGAATCTTCTGGTCATTCTGGAAACCTCTTCGCCACAGTCAAGACTTGATGAAGTCTCCAAGCTTCAGGAGAACACCCTTCAGTAATCGGTTCGGCGATTTCGATTCAGGGCGTCCAAGTTCCTCCATCTATCACTTCTTGATTCGTTCCGCACCCTAGAAAATCCCCGGCTTCTAAAGCTCCGAGATCGGCACACCCTCTCCGTGACTGGCGCGGCTTACTTCGCTCAGTAGGAGTGGCTTCTTGGGTAGAGGTGGCTTCTTGAATCAAAGTCGGGGCTTGTACCGGAGCTGGAGCGATTGCTTGTGCCGGAGGGTTCGCTTGCACCGGACCGTATACTTGTGCCGTAGCTTTCTCTTCTACCGGTTCATTTGCTTGTACCAGAATGTTTGCTTGTGCCGGAGATTTTGCTTGTGCCGGAGCCTCTATCACGCGGGTAATAGAATTTCCTGCGCCAACGATCGGGAAAGAACTTCGCTCTCATGGTCGTCGGTATGCTCTCGTTCATCGACAACCATCGCTATGAAGTCATAGAAGCCTGGAGTTGTCTCGCTTGTCTCTGAGCTTCCGTACTTTCGTGCTTCTTCCTGCTCGGCAATTGTCATGTCATCGAGGTCGGAATTTTTCATTAGGAGGGTGAGCCGACCGCGTACCATCTCCACCATGAAACTCAGGCGTATGAGCCCATCTGCAAGTGCCTCGTGTCGGTGGTGCTCTGACCTTGAAAACCTGGTTCATGACTGCTATCCGTGCCTAAGAAAGACCCCCACGATTCGGCAATCGCCGGCGCGCTCCGTAGACAGTCCTCTCAGCGGCCAAAATTCCTTCATTCTCTAATTTCGGCGTATAACAGCCATCTAAACGCAAGGTCAGCATACAATCATGTCGACGTAGAGACAGCTCTTGCTGATCCCATCCCTGCGTACCTAGCGGCGTGAAATCGGTACGGGGGGCAGCCATACTCGCCATGCCTGCTTAGAGCCCAGCATTAGGTGTAGAGAAGGATGACATTTTATTGAAAACATCATACATGTAGATCCTGAAGATGAGGTGGAGGATATACATGAATATATATGCAAGATTTTGATCTCAGAAGTAGTCGCTTGACGAGATCTATGATATAAAATAGGTTCGGCCCGTCGTTGAGTAGTCAAGAATCTGAAATGTCTCCCTAATTAAGGCGGCGTAGAACAAAGATCACTCTAGGCGCCAGGTCCGTGATCTCTCGAGGCTTACTTCCATATCTTGCAACGCCTTTTCTTGGAAGTACCCCGTGAGAAGCGGCTCAAACCCCCTCACCAGAATAAATGGAATCAATCTCGAAGAGACTGTGAAATGGATTGCGAGGGCGCGAATATGCTGATATCTGCGGAATTCAAAAGATAAGAATTCCTCTGGGCCGCCAATGCCGCGCTGTTGGTGAGAAACAGCCGTTACGCCGTCACCCGGTAGTGGAAACATTGGCAACACTCGGACATAGCCAACGAACTGGTGGCCCAAACCAGTCGGTCGGATTCCGAGCCAGGACACATCGCCAACTTCAACGCTACAATTCTCAGACACTCCATCGAACGGCACCCCATCAATACAAGGTCATGTTTAATTCTGTGGCTATAAGAAGTGGACTTTGGTGGGGCCCTAAAGCTCGCTCGATCCCCTGAAACAATAAGTTACGGCAGGCCTCTGTCAGGGAAAAAGGCATGAATGGTAAAGGGTGTTGATAATAGCCAGCTAGAGTCTTGTTTTAGATATAAGATGAACCACGAAGAAGAGGAAAGAGAGACTTCGCTGTGAACTTCGGCACGATATAAGTAGGTTGTAGGTCGGTCCGGGTAGCTACGCTCCAATGAACACTAATCGTGCATAAACACCAATATTCAAGTGACTGTCAGGAGTCAAAAAGTGAAAGGGGTTGCTGTGAATCCAAGATCTGATCAGAATTCATGCTGAGAAGTGTGACAGCCCTCCTCCAGACCCGGCCGCAGGGATCAATGGCCTATAAATTGCACTGGGTACCCATGGTACTCCAAGCCTTAAGTTTGACCATCCCTGCGCTCTCGTTGCTGTCCTCTTCCTCATCTCTGACCAAAGCGTCTTTTCAACATGCAGGACAGAATGAGATGGAGAGAGAAGAGAGAGGGTGCAACATTGATTGGCGAAGGGTGAGGCGTGGGCTGTTGTTGACATATTACACGACCATCTAATTGTCACTCGATGAGCAAGGAAGGGGCGCTTCATACTCCTTCGCAATCATGACCAGATGACCTTCTCATACTCGTCTCAAGAAGCAGGCACCATGTTACTGTATTTGCGGATGTCTCGAAAAGCGCTTGCAAACTATACCACTCATGTCGCTCCCAGTAGCGTTTGTTGTATAAACCTTTCATACCGAGAATAAAGATCGCCGTTGTAAATGATGGGCTTGGCAATCTCTTGGCATGCCAAGACCTTGGCGTTATCCGAGAGCCGAGGTTCGTATGACGCGACGGAGCATCCAGCATCGTTGTCCTACGTCTAATTTATTCCTCAACAGTCTCCGCAAATTGTCGGCTCTGTGGTTGTACCGTTTTCTATTTGTTATAGACTCTGTCATTGCGTCTTTCCGTATAAAAAGAGCACTCGATTTACCTATTCGTGGAGCAATTGAGTGAACGATTCTTGCATCTTGCTTCCTTGCTAAGGTATAGCAGTCTTACAACCACTATCTCATATTCCTGCCAATTGTCTCCAATATCGTTCCAGTATATATGATATGCATATCCGCCTAGCCACATTAGATGATTGCTCAACAACCGCCTCTTTCTCAGTCTTCGGCTTCGATAACGACGAGCTCTTCGAATGGTCGAACCCGCGAAGGAGAGAGTATCCAGACCATTTCCGCTACTTTTTCTTGCGCCGCCATCAGACCCGTCATTGGTCGCCAGAGCATATCTTCTACGTGGCCGCTACCGACAAGCAGGACGAAGACTGGTCCGGGGCGAGTCAAGTCGTCGGCTATGCTGTATGGCAAAGGCGAGGCGAGAGTAATGTAGCGAATACATGGTGGGCGCAAGACCCGCGGAGTCGTACGCTTCTCATCAGATGCTTCCACGCTAGGCATGCAATACTGACTCTTGATCCCAGGCCTAGAGCTTTTGCTCCTGGGTTGGCAAGACTGGTACCATGACATAATAAAAGCAGACAAATCCGTGGACTATGTCCGCCGCAAGAATTGGTCTGCTTCCAGCAACGAAGATTTCGACGATATCCATGACATGTGGAAGCTTCAGAACCTTTGCGTGGATCCTGCTTTCCAGCGGCGCGGTGTCGGAGGCATGCTCATTGATTGGGGCCAGGAGCAAGCTACTCTAGAAGGATGCCCTGTTGGTTTGACGGCCAGCATGATAGGACAGGAGCTGTACCGGAAGAAGGGGTTTAGAGCTTATGGTCACATTTCGTGCGAAGGCTTCCAAGATGTTCCCATGTTTGTATGGGAGCCGGAAGGTATGGAAGGTTGGTGGGGCACGAAGAACGACGGTAGAGTCAAAGGTAGATCCCAGGAAACGCACTACGAGGATGCTTTCTAATTTGGCCACGCTACTGCTGGCCGCACTCGAAGTTTTCAGATATTTTCGGTCGATGATACCGAACACAAGTCTGATCTTCGGTCAACTCCCAATTACATCTATCTGAATTTACGTCCTCTTATGGTACTACGAGACAAAGTATCCGAAGAGTATGTTCGAACGTTCCCTCTGTGGGAGTTGCTCCCGAGTTTTAGTGTCCCTAGAAGCATAAGCCTTTCAAGGGTACGGGGTCTAGAAATTGGGTTGCACGGGAATCCTTGTCTCCTTTGAGCAAAGTACTCAGAACCTCGGTCCGAGCTGGAATCCTCTGGCCAAGTGACTCAAATACAGACAGAGAGGAAGAGCGATTCAGCAATCTTTCCCTGTGCTTAAGCTTTGAGCTGACTGGGGCCTTCTTCAGGAATATTGGCTTGCTTTAAGTGGTACACTGTAGATTAGGTGAATGATTGATGAGATTAATATTTCAAATGTGGATTTCAGGATTCCAGCAAACCGAGGGTCCAAATATCAAAGGACTTCAACGCTCGATCAATCACGCGGAGCGTAATTTTCAGGGCTGTTTGTTTCATCTCGCATAAGCGAACGAAATTGGACGTTGATTCTACGTCTTGCGTTAGCCAACACACATCAAAATGGCCGAGGGATTCCTACAATACTACTCAATCATGATCGAGTCATCTCTTTACTGAGATTTCACATCATTGCCTGCTGGCTGTCTGCCGGACCAGAACGATTTCGGCCTCGGAGTCTACTTGCACTGACTGAAAAGCAGCTCAGGATTTTACCATACGGCTACCTTACTTTGGCTATGGTCTCGCGTATAACTCCTGTCGATCTCATGAGGTCACTCAGCGTACGTACAAAACATGTGGCGAAGAGAGGCGTGATGGTCTGGGCAATGGCATTGATAAAAGCTTCGTATCGTTACAACAATCACTAATAAAATTCTAGGACAAAGCACAAACCCAATAGCTTCCAACAGCAACAACTCCCCCAAAGCTGAGTCGGCAGGAACAGACTTCGACTAAAGCCAGTAATTCCCAAATGTGACTCGGGAGGTCAGTAGAACCTACGTACTTGTCCGCTGATCGCATCACTTCGATGACACTCAGCTTCCGCAATTCACTCAGTTGGGAAATCGTATCAGTATTCACGAAGGCAGTCTCGCCTTTGCGTGATTCTTGATCCGTTTAATCCATGCTCCAGTCAATTTCTAATCCGGCAAAATTATGAAGCCTCCCCTCTCACAGCCATGACCTCTCATCCCGAACGATCTGTCACAACTGACTGACCCACCTATCAGAAGACCGATATTACTACTCCGAATTCTATATATACACTATATTGAAGCCTGCCTATTCGTCCGTTGACCGATTCACTTGGTCTCTGTTTGCGATTCTGCGCCTTTACAGACCTGACAATCCGGGGTCGTTATCATTGTTAGTGGACAAAGAACGATGCAGTGATCTTGGGCCCGATTTTTCATATCATCAGCGTCACTTGGCTTCCAGCTATCAACTTCAACAGCTTGTATGGTCAGACTCGATGACCACTCTGGACTTTATTCCTCAACCCAAACAGCAACGTCGAGCACGGATGCTGAACACGGAAAACACGTCAGAGCTATCTCATTCATCAGCCCCTTTCTTGACGAACTAGATCTAAGGATGAACTCAGACCTTTCCTCCCGATATCACCAATAGAACGATGCACCGCTGCACAAGTTCTCCACTAGATCACGCCGCCTGGCGACCCGTCGTTCGTAATAGAGTTGTAGCGCCCACAACTCCTTTCAACCACTGTCAACTTTTGGCTCACAAATCCTCATGAAGATAGATGGGAACTTCCTATCGTTTGGGAATATAAGGTGCCGATATTTTTAAGAGATGGGTCGCCGTGTAGCAGGGTCTTCCGATAGCTTTAGTCCTTGCAAGAGGCAACCGAACGGAGAATATCGATGACGCTTAATTTAACCAACCTATATTGCAATAAATTCTTGCAGACAAGACTGCTTACGGGACTAAAGGGTGGTCCTATAGCTGGGCATCGAGGGCCAGAGATCACCATCAACGACATCACCAAGTAAAATCAAGAAAGTAATATGAACAACGACAAAAGCGACTGTAACAAAGATCCAGGGAGTAGACGAGGGAGTAGACAGGACACCCTTATCTACTGGTTGTCCAAAGAACCGCATCGTAGAGGCCTGCTCTAAGCATCAACAAATGGAGAAAGAAAGATGTCCTCGTCAATCATCTTGTCAGAATTGGCTACGTCCAATATTCCTACATGCTTTCGGGTGTAACATTGGGCTCGCCTACATCCACCGCTTGAACATAGAGACTAAGTGACTGTATAGCCACACCTGGCAACATACAAGCCGTGGTGGGCCAAGTCGAACAATAGGTACCAACATCACAGTATGTGTTCTCACAGCGTACTCAACGCCCTAGCACGGCGGATTATATACCGAGTGCTTGGTTCGCCCAGGTAAAGCAATATTTGTTCAAGCCCACAACAACCCAAATGGCTCAAAGCCAACTTACTTGGCTTCGTTGCTGCGACACGGAGTGAGACCACTTTACAGCACACACTTCCTCAATTTGCTCAGCATAGCATAGCACAGATATGTTGGCAACCTGCCTGTCTTCTCACAGAAGATATTCGTATTTTGAACATTTGGGAATCATGAGCTGATGTTTTCCACCAGGACTCGCCAATCCTAGGACCCAATGTTTCAACAGAGTAGCATCCCGACTGAAGCTCTTGGGATGAAGTCCGAGGTGATCGACCAGACATCCTATTCCAGTATGAGGAATGAGAGATTTCTACAGGGAACTCAACAGCTTAAGTGGCTCGCGGCTTCAAATTTTTGCAGCTGGATCCTCGTCACTCAGAATATAGTTCAGTATCTTGTCGAGTGGTGTCCATATACCTATAAGTTGAGATACGGCTATTTTTCTCATCAGTGGACCGAGGGTGGTTGATTGAAGCTATATCCCAGCTGAATGGGTTTATCATCATTCAGCTTTCTCGTTACACCTCTACTATGTCTTGAAGGCGAAGAGATCTCTGACTGAGGTCATCGAAGATATTTGTAGAACCAAGTTTATCGCCAGTGCAGAGATTGAAGACAGCAATGTTAGCGAAGCTTTGGGGGATCTATCGATCCTTGAACACTATGCATCAGCAGGGCTTTGCGGCCGAAAACACTACCTCTGCTCAAGGGGTCAGACGCCTCAAGGAAAGATGCTCGAGCAACTTCCGCTATATCATCCTCTTCTTTCCCCTTGATCGAAACCTCCCTCTCTGTTCACCATTTGTTGTCTCTTGAGAGGTGTTCTACGAACACAATGAAGGTACCGTGAAAGACTCGAGGCTGATATAACAACCAGCGAATCACCAACTCCAGCTGCTACGATTCTCTACCCGGATGACCAGCACCAGCTCAGGTAACCTTCCCGCAAGAAATTCTATCGAGAAAACGAGAGTCACGTTACTAATCACTCTACTATGGGATTTTCATTTGCCTATACAAGCACTACGCGTGGAGGGAAACCCATAACGCGGAATCAAATTTCTCTACCCCCCAGCGTCCAGTTATATGGTTGTATAAAAAACCCTTGTCCATCTTGAACACACTGGGCAAATAATGTGAGCTTCTCGGCTTAGCCGTTTGTTCTTCGCAAAACCATCAGGGATTGGGCTCACCACTCACTGCTGTACCTGTAGCGAATCTTCCAGCAGCCAATATCCAGAGTATAACAAGGGCGACTCTTGTTCCTCTCCTTGCCCGAGGGAGCCCTCAAGTCCGTCTGACTTGATGTTCAAGAACGATAACAAAAGTAGCAGATTTAGGGCTCAAGTTCCTGAAATTGCAACGTGAACGATGACGGTCAGACTGCTCCTGCTCCGGACCTGATGACGTTCTATCGCGTTCGAACATGGCGTTTCGTCGAATCAAGACTTCTCAAGACTACGAAGTTGTTCAATGCAACATTGTTCGAGACCCACGTACAAGAAAACATTCAAAAGATTGCTTTGAGCATTGTCGAACATCTATACAACCCCTTTGACCTTTTCGCACGTCCAACTATCTGAAGAATGGATTGAGCAAGTGCATCGCTCATAGAACTGGAGTCTGCAACTACGAAGAGGTTTATTTCAGGCCAATATCTCACCCATGGGAGACTTACCGAGGCATTTGACATCGTCGCGAACGCTCAACTGGGAGATATTTCGAAGATCTTGAGATTCCTGTGGCTACCTTTTCCTCAACATCAATACCTGCAGCCCGCACAACAGATCGCCCCGTATCAAAGAGCGCAATACCTACCTGCTCCACAGTACGTGCCTCAGATTCAACCTGCGCAGGGTGGGCAGATCCAAGGACCTGCCCAATCATCGATCATCAATACGGAAATCGACAATCTCAGTCTACAAGACCAGTGGTAACTAGTCACAGTTCTAGCAACCTGCACAAGGACTTCAATGGGTGCAGACACCTCAACCTAGCCCTTTCCTTTCCAGCAGAGTATAATTATTCACTAGCTTCCTACCAGACTGATTGTTGCATTGAGCACGATGGATGGAACGTTCTCGAAGACCAACCGGAGAATGTATCGGGGCGACTCCGCGAAGCGTGCTAAAGCGAAATCTCTGCACTCAAGGCCCGTCAAATCAACACACAATTTATACCTCGGCAATATACGAGACTTTCCATCACCGTCGCGAGCCATTCGACTTTTTCCATGTCTCTTCTCGTCATTAGCGTCCAGGAGAAGATATGACACCGAGCAAGACGGTGGAAGTGCATCTCAGCTTACACTTGCGAACCATGAGCTTTCTAGCGAGGAATACGAGATCTGTTTGATCCCCTTCGATAAAGAGGACCACGTCAAAGTTATCCCAAGAGACTGTGTGAGTAAGCTGTTTGGTTCGCTGGCCGGAGAAGTGCCCCTTTTGCAGGTTATAGAACCCCTAGTCTGGTGAGCTTTCCCACCGAATCACCCAGACCCTCTGATCACGTTCAGAGGCATGATGGGTATCGGCCTCAACCTTCAAAGCGACGAGACCGTCACCCTGTGCGAGCTGACGTACGATGTGAAGTAGATTCCGAGAAGAGCCTATCGTCAGGGAAAAAATGGAAAGCGGTCTTTTACCATGTGATCGCTGATAGAACTGCTCTGCGTTGGCGACGAGCCTCATCTAGACAGCACAGCACCGGAACGGACTATCACTGTCTGGCGGCCTAGAAGCTTGGATCCAGCACATCCGCTCAAAAACCAATCAGCTAACCTCAACTAGAGAAAAGCATCTAGTCACACGCTTTACCAGACCGAAGCAACAACTTTATATCCAAAACTTCCAGACATTTCAGTCAGTGACTGCAATGTTGGTGGTAACAACACCGCTTATCTTCTTTTTCACTGATCCCTTCCCCCTCAGATATCTCTCTCTACTGGATACTTCATAGGGAAAATTTTCTTTGTCATTACCGACGGACTCATCAGAGGAAGACCTTATCGGCAGGTTTGGAATAGGGTGAATGGTGTATGCTCACCAACACGTTATAGTGGACCAACCGCTGGAAGCACCTTATAGATTTCGCAGCGAATACCAAATGAGCGAGTCGTTCTCTACCGTGGAATAAAATGCAAATCACGCAGACTCAATTGAGATGTACATCGGCTTATGCCAGAAAAACCAACGCTATAATAAAGTGTAAGTGCACGGAGAAGAGAAAGAATCCTCAACACCAACAACGATAACAAGCTATATCTCGTTACACAGTATATTATTCACGATCGCTTAGTCTATAACTCTGCAGGATTCAATAAGTTTTGACATTCACCCTTGAGAGCGCCTCAGCTCTACCCTCTCTGAATCACCCCACCGATCTCCTTACCCTGTCTCAAGCTGCTGTATAATTAGATAAAAACTCTCTACTGTAGAAGCAGACCGGCAATACTATCGAGAGTCGTCCGCTTTGATTTTGGCACGGACCTTCTGAGCTACCACCACGCTCACCTGCTTCCTCCGATTGTAACTGGATCAGCAAAATTTGCTACCCGGTCGAGAGAACTCTAGCGCAGCGCTCTTGGGAGGAAACTGCTGTAGCATATTCCCGTATTCCGTGGCTAATATGGCTCGTACAAGTGGACGATGTTCCTGCCGCATACTTGGTTCGAGATGTGAGACACCATGATGCCGATTCTTCCCCATATGGAAAGGCTTTTAACGAATTGCAAAGCCCAGGAAAGAATCAAGTATCATGACCTCGATGGTGATCGCCCTCGAGAGCCGCCCTTGGTGTCCAATCAACAGGATCTCGGAGCGTTCTCAACTTCGAGCCTGGAGCGCTTCAAGTTGGTTTTGCAAGAAGCTGTTGGGTCGATGAGGCACCCAAGGACAGCAAAGGCTTTCGTTTCGAATAGGCTTCTATCATAGATCATGTCCATTCGTTGACATGGTATAAGGCTAACAGTATGAAGCGCCCGCTACAAGTCAGAGAGGGGACTCCTCAGCAGTGGCAGCCAAAAGTCACTGGCTATAATCATAAAAGATAACATAAAACTTGTCGAGCATCTATTTCTCGTAGATCGAGCACGAGAATGATCAAGTTTGATAGTCATGCCCGGTGTTTCTGGGTACAATATTCGAACAAATACCGCGCAACGCTCGGGTCCTTCTATTTTGCTAGAGCTTGGAAGGTTTGAGTACTATCTTGATCTTCCCCATACGGCTAAGCAGAGACTTCTAGGATTACGATGCGTGGCTTGGTGCCAATTTCATCACGGAGATGAGAATGATGCAAATGGGTCAATTCCCAAAGGGATCACACGCCTGGAGTTTTCACAACATCTGCCATCTCCGCGACTGTGTCAAAGCTCCGCGACACCTTGTCTACTGCAGTAGCTTCGGAATGTAACCAGGCACCTAGAACTGCCATATCAGCGTGCTTCAGAGGAATGGACCTTGAAATTAAATGGAATGCCCTATCCGGAACTCCAGTGGCAACAAAATATACACTGACACTAACTTGCCTGGAGCTGCATCACCATTGAAGTCGACTTCCTATCAGCCTGACCCAGAGGGCGCTATCTTCTTCTCAGCCGAAAGAAGCCTCAGCCAGAAGATCGACTGCGAACTTGTCAAGCATTGCTCATAGCAACACGTCGTTAATATAAATTTCTCGTTTGGTTGGTACAACATTGCCAGCTGAAGATTATCGTTGCCATCTAGCAACACCACCGTCAATTTTAATCCGCGAAAACTTCCTTGAAGGCTAGCTGTGGATGGCCAAAGCACTGAAGGCATATATTGCGTGCTCCCTGTCGCCTCTGACTCCATGTACAGTGCCCCCGACTTCCAATCTCGCAAGTTCGAGGATTGCCTCGGTGACGATCTCGACCTATCTGAAATGCCTTTTCATAGCATACCTAACAGCCAGTACGAACCAGCACCGGATAATCCTATCCGTGCCACTCTGGACGCATGTTTTGAATGCGCAAATGACTGGGACGAAAATGGATCGTTTCGCCATGGCCGGACACATCAAGGATCGCCTGGGTGTAGTGGACCTACATGACAGCGACTGCGCTTGATAGCAATCATCGCAAATTAGATGAGCTCACAGAAGAGCATGGCAAAGCAAAATTGCTTTTGTCGCCTCTGCTACGAAATTCACTCGATAGTATATCACTACCGTGGGGGGGTATATATTTAGAGGACACGGCAGCGATTGAGCAGGACCGAAGTAACCTCACCGAGAGTGGCCTAAAGTCTCTACCAGATTACATGCGAGCAGATTGGAGGAGATAATCCCCTAAAGCAGAAGTGGATAGGCTTGCCGAACGCTGCGAAAAAAGTCTCAAGCGGCAGAACGTTCAAAGGGGGAGAAAGTCGCAGCTCGGTCTCTCGCCCGTGGCAATTGGTACGAGGCGTGTATCAATGATTGGTCGAAGACTTCGATAGATTGATCGAAAAATATTCAATGAAGCCGCAGGAGAGAGGATGCTACCAGCCAGCGCATGAGATAGTGAAGATCTTGATTGAATCAATCCGTCATAGAGAAAAAACTGGAGATCCTCACCAACAACCGCGAGCGTTGTGTGCGGCTTGAAGTTCAGTACATCGCTCGAGAGCTATCTTACTTTCGCAGAACACCCAAGAGTAGTCCTGTAACCAGGGTGTTTCTGGACCTCTGATAATCGACGGTGAGGGTAAGGTGGCTGGGATCTTTCGTTACTTCTGAGCACGACAACAAGGAACACTTGTCATCTGTCAAAAAAAAAAATAGTGTCTTCAATGAAAGATCGTCGGCTCCCTCCTGCGCCGCGGATCTCGATACCATCACGATAACTGCATGGCTTCGGCTCTAACCTGCGAAAGGGAGCTGCGTACTGCGCTGAAAGACACAGTCAAGAAGAGAGGCTAGCGAAATACGACGGCTATGAAAGGACATACCTATGACTGACAATACTGATGGAAACGACCATCTGGATATCTTCTATCCATGGAAAACTTGCAGTGTGCTTTCGACACGCTATGCACTTACGCCATTCCACACCAGCGCAACGCACGCGCACTAAACCACGAACAAGGACGCTATGTCACGACCCCAGCTATAGCTGCACGGCAATCGTCGAAACAGCCTTCACGCTCACCAGAAAACCCTTCAACAAACCCCACCAACAGCACAAACCACAACTTCAAACCAACTACTCTCCTAGCAGAAGCACGATCCCTTCGCCGAGTACTTATACAAATCAGTGAAGTCGTAGCTTTGATAAACCGATTAATTCCCGCCGCTGACGAGCAGGGGCAGAGCGAGGAAGAAGATAACTGGTACTGAACATACTATAGAACCCTCTCTCGTTAACGTATATCAGCAGGCTATCAAACACCTTCGCCAATCCGGCTGCGAACCATAGACCGCGAAAGTGGCGGAGACTCAATTCTCCCAGTTCTTCTCCAGATGAAGAGCAGAATCCCATACAGAAATTTTTGCACGGGCGGAGAAGAATGGCCGCTGTTCTCAGATCCGATAACGACATGGGTGGATTCGCCAAAGCTAAGATTGCACGTCCATGATGCGATCAGGAAGCCTTCGGTCTTCACCTTGTAACGTCCTCCAGCTTAGACTACAATGGCTACTCCGGTAGGTCAAAGACGACACAACAGCACTCTCGCCAGAGCGGCTCGACAAGATATTTCTGCTTCTCCTAGCAGCGTGAATTCTTACGACGATGTCGGAGCCCGCCAGGTCGATAGCAGCACTACGTAGACGACAACATGCCGTCATCCAGGCAGTGCAGAAAGTTTTATTTTCATGACTTTTGATCCTGATTACATTATCGAAAGATTTTCCATTGAGTCTAAAGAGTAGCAGCCTCTGGACGAATTAGACTTTGTTTAGTGGTAGAGCAAGTATTTATCTTTCTTGACAAACAGAAGCTCTTCAGACTCCTAGATCGTGGTTCATTGACAACGAATGTATTTGGATTAGATATGGAGTTGTCGCTCGGAGAACGGGCCCCAAACTACCGCGGTTGATGTTTGATGACGGCTCGGTATAGCAGCAGTACATTGAAGGATGACTCGGCGCTGGAACAGAATGACGCGATTCTATATCCTGGTGAAAATCTTCGATGACCGAAGAATTCTTGGTAAATTCACCTTTCATGTGGATGAACATCCTTTGGGATCGACTCTTGAAGTCTTGAGACACTACCCTTCTAAGCAGTAAAAGGAGCGGTGAGCGACTCCGGGAATTCGAAAGGCAAGACCTCTTCCGTGGATCCGCAACTCCACAATGTCAAAATCCCGTTCAGCCCGCAACGAGTGCACGCAGAGTCGGTGAGTAAGTAAGGCTTCGCAGCAAGGAACGAAAAAGAGCATGGTTACGAGCGCTACAACCAACCCAAGAACTTCAAAGGTACCGCACCAACAACAGTTTCTACTCCACCGAGAAAGAGAATCTCTGGATCTATGGATAAGATACTACAACAATGGCGTGGCCACCCTCCAACTGAGAACGCATTTCATCAACTGGAGGAATCCACCAGCAGACATGTGAGCCTTGATTCTACGAAGCGGCCTCTGAAGCGTCGTCTCCGTACAAGGCTGGCGTCGTCAAACTACCCGTCGCCCTGGAGACGTTGGACGGCTATGGCAGCTAGTGGATTCAATGTTCTTCGCTTACCTCACCCTCCGTTGCTTTTGGCTCTTCTTCCCTCCACCCCTGGGGGGTCGGATGCTTTCGATCTCATGCACACCTTTTAACGAAGATGAAAGATCATAACGATGCTGCGTGGACGAAAGTACATGCAGAATTGAAAGCGTCACGCTGCCAATGACGAAAAACCTGACGGAGACGTCCATCACCTAGCTTGGAGAACGGGCCGACACGCTCAGACCCACAGTTCCTGGTTCTTGAACGCAAGCGTGCCGTCTTCTTCACTCGAAAGATTATCCTCAGCCATTTCCTGTCCTGTGAGATAGACTTTCGAGAGCAATGGACCCGCAGGAACGTCAGAAATTCGATTGGCGGAGCCGCGGACTTGGTGCGGACTTCTTCTCTTACGCGACGATACTCACTGGGGAGATATTAAGTTCTCTGGCTTGTGCTGACCATCACAGTCACAGCTCATGCTTACTTCCTTGCTTATGCTCCAATCACTCTACTTCTCAGGGCGGCTTCTCTCTCTCGACAGCACCCCTCAAGAGTAAGAGCTGGCGTAAGAATCACGAAAAAGCAAGGCCACATTAATAAGGACAGGAACACACGCTGTCATCAGCCTGCCAACTCCAGAGACTATGCTCACCAGAATCACACACCCCTCTGCCTGACAACCACTGTTCGCACCCCGAATCTGCACTGTGCGAAACTACCTGCCTCCTCTTTCCTGTATCAGTATATTATATACTTATATACACCCCCCCTATCCATCGCTAAGGACATCAGTGCTAGTAGCGCGCGCTCCTCGCCTCCTTCACGTCTAATTTTCCCCCCAAACCAACCTGATTGCTCGATCGCCTTCGTGGGCCGCTACTCGATTTTACGCCACCAGTCTATCTGCAAACTAATACAGGGCCCATGACTCTCAGTCAGTGCTCAAGCAACTCCTCACGTGCGGAAGAACGCACTGTCGCGACGACCGAGAAGGGGGTTCGATCCCGGATGTGGGAGTGTAGGCAGGGTCGCGAATGCGTACAACATGAGAAACGTGCCTGCAACCTTCTCCAGGTACTGTTAGCACACCCCTCACTCGAAGCATGGAGCCATCACGCAACACCCCACAGTCGAAAGAAAATCCGACTATAGGATACCTAAAGGCTTAACAACGGCGAACGGATGAGATATTAGTCTTTCGTCAGAGCAGGGTGTCAGCGATTGATGGCCCTGTTACCATCGCTATACGGACGCCCAACATAACCCTCAAGTAAAGCTCGATCTCGACAACATTGAGATGGAATAGTGCAAAGAGCATCAGAATTGATACACCCATTATTTGACTGATGTGAGAGCGTTAGTCTGATCAGGGGAACCGCCCACTCGAGCCTCATATTACGTGGCTGCGCTCGACTGGCAAAGGCGGCTCTACTAGGAACGCCAGGAAACCTTCGGGCGGACCTGAGGGAGCTATGTTGAATCGCTGCACTTGGAGACGCCAATCGTGTCGAGATACTCAAACGCACAACTCACTCTATCCGTGTCAACCGACTAGGACCAGAAGCAGCAAAATCACGACAGACAAATCCCTTGGGCATGCTGGTTTCAAAAAGAACACCATGACTATGGATGGCCCTACGACAACAAGGGATGAAACCGCCGTTTCGTAAGAGAAAATACGACTGCCACAAGACGGCTCTTCGAACCTCACAATGCTGGACCGCTTTCCTGTATAAATTAGACTTCGCTACGAATTCTGATTCGAAAATGGGCTGCATACGCTGAACAGCGATTTTCCTGTTTTCAGCACCAGAAGCCCTTGTGCGCTCCACAAAGTGTCCTCGAAAGATTATGTCTTCGTCACTGGCATCCTTCTCTACGGCGTGCTTTGTGAGAAGAACGCAGAGATCACAAGACTCAGGTGAACGCCGCGAGCAACAGTTTAAAGGCAGCATGGCCTACGCTTCCGTGTAATGTAAAAGAATATGAAGCAGTGATATCTGAGAGGCGATCCTCTTACTGAAATCGGGCATCACCTTGTCTGTCGTAATTTTGCAGAGGGCGAAGCTCAAGGTAGACTGTGGCGGTTGGAGGATGCCCTTGACTGTTTATCGTGGCCGAAATGCAATCGGCTGCTTGCCCTGTTGATCGAGGAGGATCATACGCTCTTGGTATGCTTGTTCTGGTGGACCTCCTGCGATCAAGTGGGTCATGCCTTAATTGAGGTGGGCCAATTTGAACTCACACCGCACTTTGCTCGCCGCGCAAGTGATATATAGCGCTTGACCGCTTAGCATGAGATCGTCGACCTGCAGGTTCACTAGCACGTCGCCACCTTCGAGGCCGCCAGAGCCCATGCCATATGCATTACGCTGTTGTATGCACCGAATGTTCCTCTCGCGGCAGGCATCGCATGTCAGGAGCCTCTGACCGGGTTCTTCCTTCATGGCGACAATCTGACGCCATTCGGCTTCTTTCTGCGCGTCAATCTTGGCCTTGTTCGCAGCTCCCTCGTCATCGAGATAGATCTCTTGATCGGCTCTTCGACGAAGCCGGCAACTATGAATTGTCTTTTTTGAGCTACTGTTCATACAGCCTGCGGTCACTATCCACATATGGACAGGATCAGACAGACGACAAATTCGGTTATGTCGAGATTGCAAATCAGTCAAGTAGCTCTGCACTGTCTTGGTGTCGCGCTGGCCAAGAGCTTGTAGAGAGGGCCGAAGTTTAGAGACGCGGTACGCCGGGACTGGGCCATAATCTAAGATTTGAGCTTCTGGTGGCGAAGGAGCAACACTGAAACCGCTCACGGGTGCGCGTTCCAAGACTCTACCTATCATTCTTTTCTCGCCGAAGAAGCGCGAGGAAAGATCCCTCCAACCGAGAGATATCGCTCGCTTGTCCCGATCCCTAGTCAAGCTTGGCAACGTGCAATCGTGCAGTCCTCCACGTACTTGGACCAAAGCTAATCCGACGGTACTCTCAAACAGCCTGACTCGGCTTCCGGGTCGGGACTTATTTGCTTCACCCATCCGTCCAAACCCAGTCTTTGTCTCAATACTCTTGATCATCTCTCTCACCACTTTAGGGCCACTGCTTTTGAGACGGACTGAGAACACTGCTCTCAAGGGGTTTGTGGTGTGGACGCCGTCGAAATCGTATCTGCATAATGAATCATACCGCAATTGGGGGATTTTTGATGGCACAGACCGGTCATCGTCATTTTGAGTCGAACGCGGGACTGGCGCATTCTTGTGTACATCTAAAAGTGTTTTTGGCAAGTGCTTCGTCCTGAGAATATCCTTGACTTCGGTCTTGAATTGACGGCAGACATAGCGCAACGTCGTCCAGAGGTATGCGAGCTCATCCTGGCTCTTCAAGTCGCGAAGGTTGTGAAGCGCTAGGCTCCAAACCTTTGGAGGGAGAACTGAACCGGTCGACGTATCGTGCAGAGCGACTCTCGAGGTTTTCGCGCTGATCGACAAGGAGATTAAACTCATCGAGCCCATATCGGACCGGAAACTTGAAGGCACAGCTGTTGCCAAGATATATTGGCGTATTCAGCTTGATATAGCATGCCTGGCATATCAACTTGGTCATTTGTTCCACCTCTCACCTAAACACGTGAAAAATTCGATGTCAGGTCTTTCCGAAAATTCGCAGCTGCTAGCATGGAGCGAGCTAGTATAATCGTACTCCATTTGATAGCGTCTCTGTAGCTCAAAGACATTGTCCTTCGAAACTCCAAATTGCTTCGAAGTAAAATCACACTAGCCGTGTCCTGACGCTGAACACTTTCCATGAGTACAGTCATCTATGCACCCTCCTCGTCTAGCTCTAAAACATGACAAACGCTCTAAGCTGCGCCATGTACCAAACCCTCCTCTGTAACTTTTGCCCCTCCATATGCGAATGCAATGCACGCTGACACCGATATCTCCTTCCAGAAATGCATCAAAAATGCATGCACTAACCCCGCGTCAATGGCCCAATTTAGACCAAAAAACCGAACCAATCCTAGTTCCGCACATTCCCAATCAAGCCTTCCACCCCCCTCCCATCATCCGGATACGGCATCCCCATTCCCTCTGCCCCCCTCCTCCTCCCCCGCGCCGCC